>Ga0207993_1000011_pt1 | contig 93755 bp, 90 predicted proteins | sample ETN01SmetaG_2_FD_185791 | JGI IMG/M metagenome (GOLD analysis project Ga0207993, IMG submission 185791) | Marine microbial and viral communities from oxygen minimum zone, Eastern Pacific Ocean - ETNP2014F12-01SV265 (SPAdes) (version 2) | ecosystem: Environmental > Aquatic > Marine > Oceanic ...
GAAGAGTTAGCTGACCGTTGTTTAGATTTTTGGGCACCCTTAACTGACGCGCTTTCAGCAAGTGACATGATCGGTGACCCAGTAATGCCCCCAGAAGACGCATCGCCTGGAACTCGGTTGTTGTGCCTCATGGGACGTGAAATAAACTCTCTCCATGACTGAATCACCGGATTTCTTATACCAAGTAGAAGATGATTTAGTAATCCCGACTTCACTGACCGGCGGGCCATGGAATCCAGAAATACAACACGGTGGACCAATCTCAGGAATCCTCGCTCACCTTGTAGAAACAGTAGAAACACCTTCTCCAATGCGGATATGCCGGCACACAGTGGAACTTATGCGTGGCGTGCCCATAAAGCCTCTCCATTGGACAACTGAAACCATACGAGAAGGACGGCGACTGCAAGTAATCCAAACTTCCCTTCATGACGAAGGTAAAGAAATAGCTCGATCTACCTCAGTCAAATTAAGAGTTGCCGAAGAATCAAATCCAGTAGATGAAGAAAGAATGTCACACGAAGAAGATGAGCTACCTCCATTCCCCGATACCGCTACTCAACTAACCACTCCAGGCATCGGAATCCCGGCATTCCTTCGAGCAGTTGAGATTCGCTTACCCCGTGAAGCATCTTGGGCAGGAACACCAGGACTCATGTGGATACGCCTCACAAAACCTCTAGTAGAAGGAGTGAAAACCTCTCCTTTTGTAAACATGGCGGCTGTTAGCGACATGCTAAGCATGGTGGCTCAATACTTAGACCCAAAAGAATGGGTGACACCCAACGTTGACTTAACCGTCTCATCTTTCAAAGACCCCGAAGGAGAATGGATCGGACTACGCGGAGTGCATAAAAACTCAAAAGACGGAATCGGACTTTCTGATGCCGTTCTTTACGACCGTAACGGAAGAGTGGGACGTGGGTTAGCAACAATCCTTATTGACCCACGACAATAAAAATCAAATGCACTTGTTTTACTTCATCAGTCACAGGACACATGTAAGGTGACTTTGATGCCCAACAATGAAAAATCGTTAGATCTGAACGAACTCAACCCCGCACAAAGAGAAGCTGTAACTCATCTAGAAGGCCCCTTACTTGTCGTCGCAGGTGCTGGTTCCGGAAAGACCAGAGTACTTACCCACCGCATTGCACATTTAATTGAAAATAAAGGGATTTCCCCTTTTGAAATACTCGCAATCACTTTTACAAATAAAGCAGCCGGTGAGATGAAAAGCCGAGTAGCAGATTTAGTAGGGCCTGTTGCAGAGAAAATGTGGGTATCAACATTTCACTCCGCATGCGTTCGCATACTCCGCCGTGATGCCGAACAAATCGGCTATCCAAGCCGGTTTAGCATCTATGACCAAGACGATTCAGCCAGGCTCGTGGGGTATGTTCTCAAAGATTTGAACTTAGACACCAAACGTTTCCCACCACGAAGTATTCAAGCCACAATCTCTGCTTTAAAAAACGAAGGCAGAACAGCTGCTCATTACGCCGAGTCAGCAACAGGACCTTTTGAAGAACGTATCGGAAGAGTTTTCACTGAATATCAAAAACGTCTAGTCGACGCTGGAGCGATGGATTTTGATGACTTGTTGGGCAACACTGTTCATTTGTTACGCGAACACCCTGAAGTGCTTCAGACCTATCAAGAACGATTCAAACATGTACTCGTAGACGAATATCAAGACACAAATTTAACGCAAAACGCACTCACAATTCTTCTAGCTCAAAGCCATGGCAACATCTGTGTTGTTGGTGACAGCGATCAATCGATTTATCAATTCCGAGGCGCTGATGTACGAAACATCCTTGATTTCGAAAAAGCATTTCCAAACACCACGGTTGTGGTCCTAGATCAGAACTATCGTTCAACACAAAATATTCTCGACGCCGCTAATGCAGTTATTTCACAAAACATTGGACGCGAACCAAAAGAACTTTGGACAGAAGAAGGTAGCGGCACGTTAATAACTAAATTCACCGCAACTGATGAAACTGAAGAAGCAAAATGGGTAACTCAACAGATTTACCACTTAAACAGGAACCAAGATCACCCTTGGTCTGATCTCGCAGTTTTTTATCGCACCAATGTCCAGAGCAGAGCTATTGAAGAACAACTCGTCCGTCAAGGCATCCCTTACCGAGTCATCGGAGGAACTCGTTTTTATGACCGAAAAGAAATCAAGGACGCGATGGCTTATTTACGTTTAGCAGCAAATCCAACAGATGAAGTTGCAGCAAAACGTATTCTGAATGTCCCCAAACGAGGAATAGGGAACACCTCAGTAACTCGAATAGATCAATGGAGCACTTTTAACGGAACAGGATTTCTAAATGCTTTAAACCACGCTGAAGAAGCAGGCGTTACCGGACGAGCCCTAACCGGTATTAACACGTTCATTGAATTTCATGAAAAGCTGAAACAAAAAATTGATGATGGTCCAAGTCATTTATTAGAAACAGCTCTAGAAGACTCCGGCTATTTGCAAGAACTCCGTGAAGAAGGGTCAATTGAAGCAGAAGGAAGAATAGAGAACCTTATAGAACTCATTGGAGTCGCATCTGAATTCGACAACGTAGACGAATTCTTAGAACAAGTTGCTTTGGTGTCAGACACAGATGGGTTACCAGATTCGGACAAAGAGGATTCCGGCGAAGTGACATTAATGACTTTGCATTCCGCTAAAGGCCTTGAATACCCTGTCGTTTTTCTTCCCGGAATGGAAGACGGAGTATTCCCTCACATACGTTCTCTCGGTGACGAGAGGCAAGAAGAGGAAGAACGACGACTCGCCTACGTCGGAATTACTCGTGCCAGAAAACATCTTTATGTAAGCCATGCGTGGAGTCGCATGCTCCATGGAGCCACCCAATACAACCCTCCTAGCCGCTTCTTGAAAGAAATCCCAGAAGAACTCGTTACTGAAGCTAAAGAGAGCCAAAAACGCATATCACTAAACGACTCTGGTTGGGGCAGTGAAGAAGGAATTCAAGATGATGAAAGTTGGCTCTACACAGACCACATCGCAGAAGAAGAGCCCAGCGGAACTGTTTACGGGAAAAGAACCAAGAAAGACAATTCAGATAAAACTACCGGAGCGCATTTATTGAATCTTCAACCAGGAGAAGAAGTTTTACATCGAGCATGGGGCGAAGGAGAAATAATAAAAATCACTGGAGAGGGAGATAGGGCAGAAGCGATCGTGCAATTTGAGCGTGTAGGTGAGAAACGTTTACTGCTTGCATGGGCGCCAATAGAGCGAGCATAAGGTTAAAAGAAGTCAAGAACGCTACGCTAACGATTTATGCCCGTGTAGCTCAGTAGGAAGAGCGGCTCACTCGTAATGAGCAGGTCCGGGGTTCGACTCCCCGCGCGGGCTCAAAACACATAAATAAAAATTTTTAAGATCCGACTTAAACCGTCGAACTTTACTGTCAACCCTCTAAGATTCTTTACTATGAACTTGTTCTCAGGCGTTATATGGCATTACTGGATAGCTGTACCTCTCGTCGGTGGTGGCGTTATTTTATGCATCGCTACGTTGGTGGGTTACTTCATGAAGGTTTCTTCTACCCGCTACCGCAAACGCTGATTGTGGCCCAATGGGGCGATCACTAGCTATTGACTGGGACTTGGCCGAAAGAGTAGCCGTTAAGGTCTCCAACCACGCCCCCTTTTCCGGTGACCAATATAAACAAGGCCTTCTCGAAGAGTTCACAGAACACACTGCACGAGCCGAAGGGCTAGTCGCTGCTACGACCGGATTAACTTCAACACAAGGCCAAGCACGAGCAAGAGTAGTTGATCGTGCAGGCTGGATATCAACAAACCTGAAGTCGTTGCAGCGTCTTTTGAAACCACTACTAGAAAATGAAGAAACTGATGCTTCAGAATCTCCTGTCTCCGCTCGGCTCACAGCAATAGAAATGGGGGCAGTCCTTGGCTGGATGTCGACCAGAGTATTAGGACAGTATGACTTATTAGTCATTGAAGACGAAGACGAAGACGAACAAGACCTGGTTTACTATGTGGGCCCAAATGTTGTCGCGCTAGAACGACGTTACGCTTTCCCATCTTCAGATTTTCGACAATGGCTAGCTCTTCACGAGGTAACACACCGAGCCCAATTCACTGGAGTTCCTTGGCTAAGACAACACTATTTAACTCTTGTAGAAGCACTCCTCGATGAAGCAGAACCAGAATCAAACCAAATAATTGAACGTTTACGCGCGATAAAAAATCAAGATGAAAACACCTCTGGAGAAGGATTCATTCCAGCAGTAGCGACACCACAACAAAAAGCAGCGTTAGACGGCATAGCAGGCCTCATGAGCCTCCTAGAAGGACATGGAGACGTCACCATGGACAGAGCTGGCATTGGAATAGTCCAATATGCCAATCGATACGCCAAAGTCATGAGAGACAGAAGACAATCTGCAACCGGAATAACTCGACTGATACAAAAAATTATTGGGTTAGAAGCGAAACTTGCCCAATACGCACAAGGCGAAGAGTTCATCGCAGCAGTTGAAAAAGCTGGTGGGGAGAAATTATTCAATCAAGTATGGGTAGAGCCCTCTCATCTACCTAGTTCAGAAGAAATCAAAAACCCTTCTCTCTGGATTGAAAGAATACAGGTAAAGACCGGTGGATGACTTATCAGTTGATTCACTACTAGAGCGCTGTAATTTCCCTCAGGAAAACACAGTCGTTGATTGTGCTGTATCAGGAGGACCAGATTCGCTAACACTTCTGATTTTGGCAGTGCATCAAGGATTAGACGTCACTGCATGGCATGTTGACCATGGACTACGAGAAGGATCATCAGCCGAAGGGGAAAAAGTAGCTGAAGCTGCCGACCGTTTAGGAGCTAAATCCAATTTAGTGACAGTATCTGTCACCGATGGGCCAAATTTAGAAGCAAGAGCACGTGATGCACGACGAGAGGCATTGCCGAAAGATGTTCTCACCGGCCACACCGCTGACGACCAAGCCGAAACAGTTCTACTAAATTTATTACGCGGAGCCGGACTCCCTGGGACCGCAGGTATCGGAGAGCCTCACCGTCGACCTTTACTTGGCATAAGGAGAGAAGAAACGCTTTGGTTATGTAGCCATTTAGGATTTGAACCCATCAGAGATCCAATGAACGAGGACCCAAGGTTCACAAGAAGCCGTGTTCGCCATGAAGTTATACCTTTACTTTCGGAAGTTTTTGGACGCGACCCAGTTCCGCTTTTAACGCGTCACAGCGACCACGCTCGAGAAGCCAATGAACTTCTAAATGACTTGATTAAAGATATAGATCCAACTGACACTCGCTCTCTATCAAAGTCACCAGAACCAATTGTTCGCCTTGTTATTCATCGTTGGTTAACAGAGTCCCGGCAAGGAATAGCACCAGAGTCTGCAGCAGTAGAACGAGTTTTAGCTGTTGTCAACCATGAAGCTCGAGCAACCGATGTGGGGGATGGAGACCGCGTAGAAAGATCAAATGGCAAACTACGGTTTTCTTCTGCCTCTAATCCGATAAAGTCGGGCTGATGGGCGCCGATCATGTAACAGAACCTGGGATTCCAGTCCCTGGACGCGTGCTCGTTAGCGCTGAGGACCTCGAAAATCGAGTAGCGGAACTCGGGGCAAGAATAACAGCAGACTATGAAGGAAAGTCCCCACTTCTCGTCGGAGTACTCAAAGGCGCATTCATGTTCATGAGTGATTTAGCGAGAGCTATTGACCTCCCTGTAGAACTTGACTTCATGGCAGTATCTTCCTACGGGCATTCAACCCGCTCTTCAGGCGTGGTACGGATCGTAAAAGACTTAGATTTAGACCTCGCCGATCGGGACGTCATCGTTGTTGAAGACATTGTAGATAGCGGACTAACACTAAATTATTTACGAGAAAACCTCCTCGGGCGTAATCCCGCAAGCCTTGAAGTATGCGCCCTGCTCGTTCATGAAGATCACAAATTAGATGAAAAAATTCTTAAGTATGAGGGATTTCGTATTCCCCCAGAATTTGTTGTTGGGTACGGATTAGATGTTGCACAGAAATATAGAAATCTTTCTGACATACGAGTAGTAGAGAACTAGAGAGTTGATGGAATTATGAGTGATGTGTTTGATGCAGGTCGTGTTGAATCGGCGGTTAGAGAAATATTGGAAGCTATCGGTGAGGATCCAAACCGGGATGGACTTCAAGAAACACCAGCACGAGTGGCGCGAATGTATAAAGAAATTTGTAGTGGAATGTATGAGAATCCGGATGAACACCTCATCAAAACTTTTGATGTAAGCCATGATGAAATGGTGATGGTTCGTGACATTCCTCTCTACTCACTATGTGAGCACCATATGTTGCCGTTCGTTGGAGCAGCACATGTTGCTTATATCCCACATGAAGGCGGGATGATTACCGGTCTTTCGAAATTAGCTCGACTTGTAGACGGATACTCAAGACGCCTTCAAGTTCAAGAACGGCTTACGAAACAAATCGCAACAGCCATACAAGAAACTCTTCACCCACAAGGAACCTTAGTGGTGGTAGAAGCAGAACATTTTTGTATGTCAATGCGTGGAGTCCAGAAACCAGGAACAACAACAATTACTTCTGCAGTTCAAGGGATTTTTAGAGACGACATTTCAACTCGCCTTGAAGCCATGCGATTTTTAGAAGCGTCACGCAAATAACGGAAACCAAGTCAAATACATCTATTCATTTTTAGGTTTTGCTCATGTCCTTAGTTATGGGAATCGTAAATGTCACACCAGATTCATTCTCAGATGGCGGCCTTTATCTCGAAAAAAATAAAGCAATAGCACACGCCCGGCAGCTAATTAATGAAGGCGCTGACGTCATTGATATCGGCGGCGAATCAACTCGACCAGGAGCCACTCCCATAACACTCAAAGAGGAAGCCTCTCGAGTGCTTCCAGTAATTTCAGCTTTAGCGGGTGAAGCCCGTATTTCGATAGATACACGGCATGAAGAAATTGCCCGATTAGCTGTTCAAGAAGGCGCAACAATCATTAACGATGTAAGCGCATCATTGAGTCAAGTTGCAGCTGAACTTCAAGTTGGCTGGGTAGCGATGCACATGCAGGGGACACCACAAACTATGCAAAACAAACCTGAATATGAAGATGTGGTAGGAGAGGTCTGTAAGTACCTAACAGACAAGGCAATAAGCGCTAAAAATGAAGGAGTGCCAGAGATTTGGATAGATCCAGGTATCGGATTCGGTAAAACTACGGAACACAACCTTGCATTGATCGCAAATATAGAAAAAATAGTAGAAACCGGATGGCCTGTTTTATTAGGAGCGAGTCGGAAACGCTTCTTAGGCGAAATTGCAGCAATGAGAAATAACTCAGAAGATAATGACATCACCGATGACCGGCTTGAAGGATCTATAGCAGTAGCGGTTTTGGCGTGCCAAAAAGGTGTTGAAATGATACGAGTACACGATGTGGCTGCCACTGTCCAAGCAGTAAAAGTAACTAAGGTTTGCTGAAAAGCCGTCAACGGTGCATGATAAGTAATAGCAAGCAACAAAGAATCAAATCAAGCGAAAATTCCTAACAAATACACAGGTGGGGTTAATGAGAGGTAAATGGGCGCAAGGTATCGTCCCACGAAGTTTCTTTTGGATCATTAAAGACCAAATGGCTATTTGTGAACGCCCAGGCGGCTATGGAACTAACCATCGTCGGGTAAGAAGACAAGAAGAAATTATTTGGATTCGCGAGAATGATTTTGATGTCGTCGTTTCTTTGTTAGCGAGTGAACACAATCTTCATAATTATGAAGAACTTGTGGTTCCTTGGGTGCATGAACCCTATGGAGGGGCACAAGAAGGGCCAAGAAGACTGGTACAAGTCATCGAAAAACTCACAACTCTTACTTCAGACGGAGGCAGAATTATTGTCCACCGAGAAGAATTAAACGACGTGGTTTGTGGACTGATGGCAGCGTATTTGCTATTTAATGGGTTGGTGGGAACAGGACCACAGGCCATTTCAATATTAGAACAGTTAGTTAGCAGACCCTTAGGCTCACCGGGACGTCAGATAGTAGATCAAATAATTCAGTTCAAAGAAGAGCAAGAAGAGCAAGAAGAGCAAGAAGACGAAGAAGAGAAAGAAGAAGATTCTTGAGTCACGATCAAATAGAGATCCGAGGGCTTCGATTGATGGCTCTTTGTGGCCTACTTCCTGAAGAACGAGATCGTCGTCAACCTCTTTCCTTTGATATAGATATTCAAACAGATCTAAGCGTTGCAGCGAACTCTGACGACATTGAAGACACTGTCCATTACGGGATGTTATGTGAAATGATTTCTTCCATCATTGAACAGGAACAATTTGATCTTCTAGAAAGATGCGCCGACCGAGTAGCTGAAAGCATCATGGGGATGAATCGTGTAGACAAAGTAATGGTGAGCGTACAAAAATTGCGTCCACCAGTTCCCCAAGATGTAGCAACCTGCGGGGTTCGTATCTATAGAACCCGATGAAAAGAACCGTATACCTTGGTCTTGGTTCAAACTTGGGAAATCGTTTGGAGTACTTACAACTAGCAGTATCAAATCTTCCTGATGTAAGTAAAGTTTCACCTGTCTATGAAACAGCTCCAGTCGGTGGACCTGATCAGGGACCGTATTTAAATTGTGTTGTTCAATTAAAAACAGAACTAACGGGACAAGACTTATTAACGGAATGCCAGAAGCAAGAAAAGCTTGCCGATCGAATTAGAAAAGAACGGTGGGGCCCGCGAACCCTTGACGTCGATTTGTTATGGATTGATGGCGAAGTCATTGAAGAAGAAAACCTGACCGTGCCTCATCCACGCATGAAAGAGAGAGGTTTTGTTTTAATCCCACTACGAGACTTAGACCCCACTCTTGTTGACTCATTCCCTAATTCTCAAAAAGTAATTAGCGGAGATCTTGATTCCGTAATCAAAATCGGCACTCTTTTAGATGAGACACCAAATGGAGAGTAAGAAGAAAAAAGTTCAGGTTGTTGGACCAGGTAAAGCAGGCTGTTCGCTAGGAACAGCCTTAGAGCGAAAAGGATGGATAGTCCAAGAATATTTAGGGAAAACTGATGACCTACAAGATGCAGCTCAGTCAGTAGATTTATTAGTTATAGCCACCCCCGATGAAGTGATTTCCACGGTCTCAAGAAAAATCCAACCAAATCCATCGACAGTAATTGCGCACCTATCAGGGGTTTTAGGACTAGATGTATTAGCCCCACATAATCTTCGTATGGGGCTGCATCCCTTAGCTTCTCTACCTAACCCAGAAAGAGGAGCCGATTTACTTGAGTCTGGTATTTGGTTCGGAATAACCGGCGACCCTTTAGGTAAAGAAATAGTAGATGAGTTAGGAGGAAAGTATTTCCATGTCGCGGATGAAGACAGGTCTCTTTATCACGCAGTAGCGGTAACTGCTTCCAACCATCTCACATCTTTACTCGGCCAAGTAGAAAGAATCGCTAAAGAACTAGATATACCATTTGAAGCGTTCTTAAACCTTGCGTTGGAAACAATGAAAAACATTGAAACGCTAGGACCCTCTGAAGCTCTTACCGGTCCTGCCTCTAGAGGTGACAGCCAGACTATTGCCCTGCATCTCCAAGCTTTACCCGAGGATGAACGCAGTCTTTACAAACTGCTTTCTGATAACGCAAAAAGATTATCGGAAAGGAAAGAATGAGCTCATTTCAAGTATTAACAACAGCAAAAGAGCTTCGTTCATACTTGGAAGAAGCTCGTAGCGCTGGTTCCTCTATTGGATTAGTGCCAACAATGGGTTTCTTACATGAAGGCCATGCATCATTAATTAATGCGTCCACTGACCAAAGAGATGTGACCATAGTTTCAATTTATGTAAATCCTTTGCAATTCAGCCCAGATGAAGACTTCAGCGATTATCCGAGAGACATTTCTTCAGATTTGAAATTATGCGATAAACACGGAACCGATGTTGTTTTCGCTCCAAGTGAAGAAGAGATCAAAACGTTTTTCCCCACAACACCAATTCATTTAAGAGAAGTGACAAAAACTTTTGAAGGAGAAAGTCGTCCAACTCATTTTCAAGGTGTCGCAACTGTCGTAATGGCACTTTTTGAAATAGTCGGAGAAAGTCACGCTTACTTTGGAGAAAAAGATTTCCAACAATTGACGGTAGTTAAGCAACTTGTAGAGGACCACGAACTCCCAATAAAAATCGTCGGATGTGCGACAGTTAGAGAAGAAGACGGCTTAGCCAAATCAAGTAGAAACGTTTATCTGTCTGCTGACGAAAGGTCCCAATCCTCCGTTCTCTACCAAGCTTTAAAAGTTGGCGCTGAAGCAGTTTCTAAAGGAGAAACCTCCACACAAATTATTGAATCACTAATACGGGAAACTATTGAAACTTCTCCTCTCGCAAAGATCGATTATGTCGGAGTAGTCGATTCATCATCATTTGAAATTCCAAACAAAATAGTTACTGAAGTACGTTTGTTAGTTGCTTGCAATTTCGGACAAGCACGATTGATCGACAATCTTCCCGCAAAGAAAAAAGTTGGTAGTGATCACTGAGACTGGCAGGCTACTTAATATGTCACAGTCTCCAGAATCTCTTAAGCGCTCAATAGAGGATTCTGTTCAACGCGCTTTAGAAGAAGATCTAGTTCCAGATGGTGATCTGACCGCGATGCTTGTGCCTTCGGAATTAGTCACTTCTGGAACGATCACAGCACGTCAAGATGGAGTGTTAGCAGGATCCGCTTGCGTATCAGAAACATTTCGCCAAGTAGACACAAACATCAACGTTTCTTGGGAAAGAAAAGAAGGAGATCATTTCTTGGCAGGGGATACTCTGGCCACCTTGAACGGCCCACTAGCGTCAATCCTCACAGCTGAGAGGACCGCACTAAATTTCTTAAGTCACTTATCAGGCATAGCGACGTTGGTAGCAAAATGGGTTCAAGAAGCAGGAAATGGAGCAAAAATCTGGGATACACGCAAAACAATCCCAGGATTAAGAAGTGTAGAGAAAGCCGCTGTCTTAGCCGGCGGAGGAACCAATCATCGTCATAACCTCAGTGAGTGGGTGATGTTAAAAGACAATCACTTAACCGGAACAACAATTAAAGAAGCAGTTGCTTTATCACGACAAAAATGGCCAGATCGGCTAGTACATGTTGAATGTGACTCAACTAAGCAGGTAGAAGAAGCCCTAGAGGCTGGAGCAGACATTTTGCTCCTTGACAATATGACCCCTGAGCAGGTCAAACAATGTGTTGTTATTGTTGACGGATTTTCTGCAAATGGAGGAAAGAAACCACTACTCGAAGCCTCTGGAGGCATTACTTTCAATACAGTTTCAGAATATTCCCAAACTGGAGTCGATTATATTTCAAGTGGAACTTTGACTAACTCGGCGCCTGCTTTAGATATTGGACTTGATCTTGTAAATCCTGATTAGAAAAATCATTCAGTGATGTACGATTAAGGAAGATTAGGAAGAAAGATTTTGGACAATAATGAAAAACCATCAATGCTGTTAGTTATAGATGTTGGTAACACGCAAACGGTAATCGGACTTTATGAGAATGACCTTGAAGCCGGTAATGGTGCAGGGGACGGACTCTTAGATCACTGGCGCATAGCCACTGATGCCGACCGAACGGCGGATGAACACGCTGTAATCGTCCGAGATCTTCTTGAATCAGCTGGCTTCACTTTCAATGTAGATCAAGTCGCTTTGTGTGCGGGTGTTCCAAAAGTATTAGCCAGTCTTCGACAGATGATTTCCCGCCATAGCGATAAAGAACCTGTAGTTATAGAACCAGGTGTGCGCACGGGAATGCCCATCCTCTACGACAATCCGAAAGAAGTAGGAGCAGATCGTATAGCCAATGCTGTAGCGGCCTATGACTTATATGGTGGGCCTACAGTCGTAGTTGATTTTGGCACCGGCAACAACTTTGATGTGATCTCTGAAAATGGTGAATTTCTAGGAGGAGCGATTGCTCCAGGTATTGAAATAAGTCTTGAAGCACTTTTTGGCAGAGCCGCCGCTCTTGGGGCAATCGAATTAGTTGAGCCAAGAAATGTTATTGGGAAAAGCACAGTGGAATCCTTGCAGTCAGGAGCTGTGTATGGATTTACCGCACAAATAGATGGCATGGTTGATCGATTTCGATCAGAACTGGGTTCTTGCACCGTTGTAGCTACCGGTGGATTAGCACACTTAATAGCACCGATATCTGAAACAATTGAATATGTGGAACCTTTTCTCACTCTGCACGGCCTTCGTCTCGTATATAACAGAAATCAAGAGACAAACTGATGGCTGAATCAACTATTCCTTACCGATTTGATCCTTCTCATTCCATTGATGAGATTCGTGAAACTCACTCAGATATAGAAGATGGTTCAGAAACGGGTATTAAAGTCGTTGTCGCTGGAAGGTTGATGCTTAAACGAGATCAAGGAAAAATCGTTTTCGGAACACTTCAAGACTCCACAGGAAGAATCCAACTTTTCGCACCAGAAAAAACCACACCAAATTTCACCGAACTTACAAATCTGCACTTGGGTGACTGGCTTGGAGTCACAGGAGAAATAATTAAGACACGAAAAGGTGAACTGTCGGTCAAAGTGTCTGAATGGGTTCGTCTAGCAGAAGCTCGCCGACCCTTTCCAGACAAATGGCATGGCATTTCTGATACCGATATGAGATACCGACAAAGATACGTTGATCTTTGGGTTACAGAGGAAACTCGACAAACATTTCTGATACGAAGTCGCGTTATTTCGTTAACTCGCCGTTGGCTAGAAGAGAGAGGTTTCATTGAAGTTGAAACGCCGGTATTTCATCCAATACCAGGAGGAGCGTTAGCTCGCCCATTCACCACTCATCACAACGCACTTGACGTTGATCTCTACCTTCGTATCGCTCCAGAGCTTTATTTAAAGCGCCTTGTTGTTGGTGGTTTCGAAAAAGTTTATGAAATTGCAAGAGTCTTTAGAAACGAAGGGCTTTCCACTAGACATAATCCAGAATTCACCATGCTTGAGCTCTACCAGGCATATGCCGACTACACCGACATCATGGAGATGGTGGAAAACTTAATGGAATATCTGGCTTTAGAAATCTTGGGAACAACCACTCTCACTCACGGTGATCGTTCTTTCGATTTGAAAGCTCCTTGGAGAAGAGCATCCATGCTGGAACTTCTTTCAGAATACGCCAGCATTGAAGTTGATCTAAATACACCCCGTTCTGAACTCATCGAACTATGCGATCAACATGAGGTCCCAATCAAAGATCACTATGGGCCAGGAAAAATAATTCTTGAACTCTATGAAAAAACAGTTGAGCCAAAATTATGGGACCCGATTTTTGTGACTGATTATCCGAAAGAAGTTTCACCTCTTTCGCGTGACCATAGAGAAGATTCCGGATGGGTAGAAAGATTCGAGGCAATTGTTGCTGGCAGAGAATTGTGTAACGCATTCACCGAATTAATAGATCCAGAAGAACAGCGATCTAGATTTTTAGGACAAGAAGAAGAAAAAGCAGCAGGGGATGAGGAAGCGATGGTTGTGGATGAAGATTATCTCCGATCACTTGAGTATGGATTGCCCCCCACTGCCGGCATAGGCATTGGTATTGACCGTCTTGTGATGCTACTCACTGGAGATACAGCGATTCGGGACGTTATTCTTTTCCCAACTCTTCGACCTGAACAAGGGCTTTCAGATTAATCTGCTTGTTTTGTAGCAAAATCTATTTGCTCTAAAAGTAGATCGCAGGTCAGATTAAGAGCGTTTACGGCTGGGGTAGGAGGAAGTTCTTCAACAGTCTCTCGAGCCCGGTTGGTGCACTGGATAGCAGTTGCTACTGCTGAAGGCAAAGCTTCGTCGCTGCGAACAATGGCTAAAACTTGATCGCGTGAGTTCTGGTCTATGGCCTCGTTCAGAAGCTCACGAAGTTTCTCTCCACTAGGCCCTGCAAGCGCACGTATTACAGGAAGGGTGTAAACCCCCTCAACTAAATCATTTCCCGCAGGTTTACCAAGTTGTTTGTCGGTTGCAATTAGATCAAGTACATCATCGATGATTTGAAAGGCCATACCGTAGTTCTGCCCAAAAGCAGTTACAGATTCAACTAAGTCCCTCGGATGATTTGCAACCAAAGCTCCCACTCGGGCGGAAGTGGCAAGCAATACTGCAGTTTTCCCTGAAATTGATTGAAAGTAAGCATCTTCAGTGCGTTCGACATTAAAAGTGTTTTGAAGTTCAAGCACTTGTCCTTCACAAAGAGAAGCAATAGTGCTGGCAAGAAGTCCGGCTACCTCAGTACCAAGATCAGCGGCAATCTCAGAAGCTCGAGCCAGAAGAAAGTCTCCAGCCAAGATAGCTTCACGGTTACCCCACCGAGCGTTCACGCTTTCAACATTTCTTCGAGTCTCTGCTCCATCCATTACATCATCGTGATATAGAGATCCTTGATGGACTAGCTCTACTGCGACTCCGCCTCGGATTACATCATGATCTACGGACCTAGGGCTCTCTTCAGAAAGAAGAGACGAGGTAATTGATAGTGCAGGACGCACTCTTTTCCCTCCGGCATTAATTAAATGAGTAGCGACTTCAGTAAGAAATGAGTCCTTCGACTGAACAGATTTTCTAAGTTCTTCATTAACTCTTTCAATGTCCCTAGCCATATCAGGCAAAGTTAATAGTGGCGAAGAGGACGATGAGTCAGTAGTTTTTGAATCTTCTTTTGGTATTGATACAGACGAGGTCACTAGGTGAGGATACGGCGAGAAACACTCATCTTGAAACTTATAAGTATTTAACCAGTCTGTGGAAGCGCAGAGGGACGGTACACTTGTATAAATAGGTTCCAGGAGGTAACTGGGTGTTTGAAAGGTTTACCGATAGAGCTCGAAGAGTAGTGGTGTTGGCTCAGGAAGAAGCGCGTCTACTTAACCATAATTACATTGGGACAGAACACATTCTTCTAGGCCTTATCCATGAGGGCGAAGGTATTGCTTCGCAGGCTCTAGAAACACTTGGGATATCACTTGAAGCAGTTCGTGACCAAGTAGAAGAAATCATTGGGCAGGGAAGCCAATCTCCTAGCGGCCATATTCCGTTCACTCCGCGGGCAAAGAAAGTACTTGAGCTTTCCCTACGAGAAGCTCTTCAGTTAGGTCATAATTACATCGGCACAGAACATATTCTTCTTGGGCTTATTAGAGAAGGTGAAGGGGTTGCTGCGCAAGTATTGGTAAAACTAGGAGCCGAGTTAGCTCGTGTCCGACAACAGGTCATCCAGCTGCTATCTGGATATTCTGGCGGAGGCACTGGCTCCTCAACGAGCTCTAGAGATAAGGCAGGGGCCACTTCTGGCGGCAGAGGAAATGATTCTTCCTCAGGATCACTTGTTCTAGATCAATTCGGTCGAAATTTGACACAGCTAGCACGAGACAAACAATTGGATCCTGTAATTGGACGATCAAGAGAGTCTGAACGTGTAATGCAAGTATTGTCACGCCGCACAAAAAATAACCCAGTATTAATTGGAGAACCAGGAGTAGGGAAAACAGCAATTGTAGAAGGTCTCGCACAGATGATCGCAAACGACGAAGTTCCTGAAACAATTCATAATAAACAGCTCTACACCTTAGATCTGGGTGCTCTGGTAGCGGGAAGCCGCTATCGCGGTGACTTTGAAGAACGTTTAAAGAAAGTTCTCAAAGAAATAAACACACGCGGAGACATTATTTTATTCATTGATGAAATTCATACGCTTGTAGGAGCAGGAGCAGCAGAAGGAGCAATTGACGCCGCATCTATTCTCAAGCCGATGCTTGCGCGAGGAGAATTACAAACTATTGGAGCTACAACAATAGAAGAGTACAGAAAACATTTTGAAAAAGATGCAGCTCTAGAGCGCAGATTCCAACCAGTAAGAGTAGAAGAACCTTCAGTAGCTCACACTATTGAAATCTTAAAGGGACTAAGAGAACGGTACGAACAGCATCATCGTGTGACCATCACTGACCAAGCATTAGTAGCGGCAGCAAACCTAGCTGACAGATACATTTCAGACCGTCACCTACCAGATAAAGCCATAGACCTTATTGATGAGGCTGGATCCAGAATGCGGATAAAACGTATGGCGACGCCAGAAGATTTACGTGAATTAGAAACCTCATTAGTAGAAGTCACTCAACAAAAGAAAGCTGCCGTTGAATCTCAAGATTTTGAAGAAGCAGGACGTCTTCGGGATCGAGAAAAAGAACTACTAGCCGAAAAAGAATCTCGCGAAGGAGAAATAAAAGGCAGCGGAGTTGATCTCTTTGACGAAGTAGACGAGGAAGGAATAGCCGAAGTTCTTTCCGTGTGGACAGGAATTCCTGTTTACAAATTAACTGAAGAAGAAACCCAAAAATTGTTGCGGATGGAAGAAGAACTTCATAAGAGGGTTATTGGACAAGAAGATGCTATTAAAGCAGTCAGCCAAGCAATTAGAAGAACGCGTGCTGGCCTAAAAGACCCTAAACGTCCATCAGGATCCTTCATTTTTCTTGGCCCTTCAGGTGTTGGAAAAACAGAATTATCAAAAACTTTGGCTGAATTCCTATTTGGTGATGAAGAAGCTCTTATTTCTTTAGATATGTCGGAGTACATGGAGAAACACACCGTCAGTCGGCTTGTTGGATCACCTCCCGGGTACGTTGGTTATGACGAAGGTGGCCAGTTAACAGAAGCGGTTCGGCGTCGACCATTTTCAGTTGTGCTTTTCGACGAAGTAGAAAAAGCCCACCCAGATGTTTTCAACACTTTGCTTCAAATACTCGAAGAAGGAAGACTCACAGATGCTCAAGGACGTTCCGTAGATTTTCGAAACACTGTTTTGATTATGACTTCAAACCTAGGTACAGGTGATCTAAGAAAAGCCAATCTGGGTTTCACAAAAAATGATGAAGCGGTTAGTTATGAACGGATGAAAGCAAAAGTCCAAGATGCGTTAAAAGATCACTTCAGACCAGAATTTCTTAACCGAATCGATGACACCATCGTCTTCCATGAACTCAGCGTTGAAGAAGTAACCCGTATTGTCGACTTAATGATCCGCAGAGTCGCCAAACAATTATCTGGCCAAGGTTTAGGACTTGAATTAACTGACGCCGCTAAGGCCCACTTAGCTAACCAAGGATATGACCCAACGCTTGGAGCTCGTCCATTGCGTCGTGCAATCCAAAGAATGGTCGAGGATCCTCTATCTGAACGTCTTCTACATAAAGAATTCCGCGCAGGGGAAATAGTCATTGTTGATGTTGAAGACAATGAAGAAGCCCCCGGAGAACAAAAAATAGCGTTCCGTGCGATTGAAGGATTTGAACCACCAACCGTAGAGATGGTTACTGAGGGCGCAGAGTAATTGTTCGATTCGGGCTGGCAACACAAAGGTTGTTTTGTCGCCTAGCGTAAGTCATTATGCGACGTTTAGTGCCGGTATTTCTATCACTAATATTTTTATTTGGGTTACTTACCGCTTGTCGAATAGAAACAACCGTCACTGTTGATGTCTTACCTGACGGGTCTGGTGAAGTAGAGGTTCTGGTAACTCTAGATGACGAAGCACTTCAAGCAGTTGAAACATCCGGACCGCTTGAAGATCAGTTAAACGTTGACGACCTTTCCGATGCGGGGTGGGAAATAGGCGATATTGAAAGAGGAACCGTTGACGGGTTAACTCGAATTACGGCAGTTAAAACCTTCGCAGTGCCTGAACGGTTACCGAGTGTTCTAAACGATATTGCAGGGTCAGAAGTTTTTTCTAATATGGCACTCACACGTGAGAGGTCATTTGCCAGAACTTCTTGGAACCTAACAGGACAAATAGATTTATCTTCTGGATTAGCACTTTTTAGCGACCCCGACTTAGAAGCAGCTCTATCGGGGCTAACTCTAGGAAGAACCGAAGAAGAAATTCGCGAACTTTCTGGGTGCGTTGACCCGGATTGTGAACCTACAGATTTCTTTCTCTTCAACTTCGAAGTGCCTCTTCGCGATGGGGGAAAAGGAAATGGATCAATCGAAGATGATGTAGCCCGCTGGACTCTAGTTCTAGGAGAAAAGCAAGACGAGCCACTTCAGTTGTATTGGACAGTAGAAGATCAAGCACCAAGATTATGGCGAATCGGATCAGTAATTGCAGGAGTGCTATTTGTTTTAGTTCTTGGATTGCAGATCGTTCGTCACTTTCGTGGACCTCAAGCAGGCCCTGCCCTTCCTGCGCCTAAGAAAACAAACCGCCGATCTAAAGAGATTGTTCAAGAGTCCCCACAAGAGAATGACGAAAATGAGTCAAGAAGTCTCGAATTGCTTGTTTTAGGGGGAGTAGGTGTTATTTGGGAAGGAGGTAATCACCCAGAAGGTCTACTTATTTCATTTGTTCAAGACAAGGGAGGTATCGCAGATAGCCAAGAAATAGCTGATCGTTATCGATCAGCGAGCCTAGGACATGTATCACAAGACGATTTTTGGTCTTCTTTAGGTGTCAACGGGCTGGTTTCTGAAATTGAGGAAGAATATTTGGATCGTGTAGATATTCGGACAGATGTTTTACCTTTCTTAGACCGCATGAAAGAACGAGAGTTTGAAGTAGCGTGCCTCACCAATGCGGTGCTTCCCTGGGCGACATATTTGCGCCAACGATTTGGGCTTGATGAGTTTATAACCCATTGGATCATAAGCGGCGAGGTAGGAGCACGTAAGCCAAGCCAAGCTATGTTCGAGGCATTACGTCGCACCTCAGGAGTTTCATTTAAAAACATGCTTCTCATTGATTCAGAAGTATCAACTCTCGAAGCTGCTAAAGGCTTAGGAATGTCAACAGTACTTCTAAAAGGAACTGCTTTAATCCCTGAAGGATTCCCTCACCCTGTAATTAATAGTTTTGCCGAACTTTTTAGACCAAGTGATGCTAAACCAGACTCACAAGAAGAAACAGAAATCTCAAATCCTGAGGACTAACGCTCTTCATAGCCCCATTGCTGGTTAATTTATTTTTATTGCGTAATAATTCAAATATGGAAATAAATCTCCCTTCAGGAACAAAAGCAGAACTTATACATCCATCAACTGGCGAATCCAAAAGAGGCTTAGTGGTTATTCCCGATGTAATGGGTTTACGACCCTTATTTGTTGATCTAGCTGCAGAGTTAGCTGAAAAGAATCAATGGTCTGTTTGTGTATTTGACCTTTACCCTGGGCAAGAAAATCTTGAAGTTGGAGAAAGATTAGCAACGGCAGGGCTTCTGAACGATAAAGACGTATTGGGAGATGCAGTCGCCGCTGCAGAAGCAACGACCTGCGACCCCGTCGGAATCCTCGGATTTTGTATGGGAGGCATGTACACACTAAAGGCAGTGTCCACGCAAAGATTCGATCGTCACTGTTCGTTCTATGGAATGATCCAAGTTCCAGATCAATGGCAAGGCCAAGGCCAAGCAGAACCATTGGAACTACTTAAGTCAGGTGACCCCAAATCAGTTCTAGCAATAATTGGGAATCTTGACAGTTGGACACCTCCACATCATGTGGAGTTGCTTATAGAGACAGGAGCGAAGGTTGTCTGTTACGAAGAAGCGGATCACGGATTCGTACATGACGCATCACGCCCTGCTCATCGTCCAGTTGAAGCTGCCGATGCTTGGCTCCAAGCAACTAAATGGTTCAATTTAGAGTCTTAAAGTCCTGTTTCTGTCTGATCTATTTTGAACGAATCATAAGTTGTTCACGGTTAATGATCCGGTAAGAGCGATCCATTTGCTCTATCCACCCAAGCCGAACAAAAGCGGCAATAGCCTTATTGACTCTTTCGCGAGACGCCCCAACCATCCCTGCTAATTCTTCCTGAGTGATAGGTAAAGAAAATTCTTCACTTTCCCCAGCGAGTTCAAGAAGTTTTTTCGCCGTACGTCCAGTGACATCAAGGAAAACAGAATCAGCGAGCGCCTCGTCCATATTTCGCAGCCGCCCGGCCAACATTTCTATGACCTGCCAAAGGAAAATGGGATTACTTTCGTACAAAGAGCGAACAGGTTCATAAGGAATTGCTGTTACAACAGAATCCTCTAACGCTCTTGCTTGGGCTGAACGGCCTTTACCGTCAAAGAGTCCCATCTCCCCAAATAAATCACCTGATTCCATTAAAGCAACCATTGATTCACGCCCATCTATTGACTTATTAACGATTGCAATTCGCCCTGAAAGCACAATATAGATTTCATCTGGCGGATCTTCTTCACGGAAAATAATGTCACCCCGTCGAAGATCGCGATCATGTGACTGGCTCACGATAACTTCAAGATCGGTTTCAGGAAGTTCTCCAAAAAGTAATGTTTCACGGAAGAAAGTAGCGTCTGGCATTTCAATAGACCATGCTAGTTATATGACACCACAGAATGCCTCATCGGCTGAAAATAGAATCTCCAAGGTTTGGACCATCGTTGTAGCCGCTGGAGAGTCCAAACGATTCGGAGAGGATAAACAGAAATTAAAAATCGGGAATAAAACCGTATTAGAGTTCTCTGTTTCTTCAGCAGCATCAGTTGGGTCTGTCGTCATAGTTGCTCAGCCAGGACGAGTAAGAGAAATTGAACAATTTTTCTCAACAACCCAAAGCGTTAAATCTGTGGTTCCAGGGGGACAAACACGAACAGCTTCAGTCTTTTCAGGTCTATCTCAGGTTCCACCAGAAGTTGAAATCGTATTAGTCCACGATGGTGCACGACCATTAGCAACAAAAGAGTTATTTAAAAGCGTTGTAGAAGAAATCGAGAATGGCAGTAAAGCAGTGGTGCCTGTAGTGGAGGTTAATGACTCACTTCGAAATATTGCCGGAAATGCACTGGACCGCTCAGAAGTAGTAGCAGTGCAGACCCCGCAAGGATTCAAAGCTTCAGTACTTCGAACCGCGTATTTGAGTGAAGAAGAATTTACCGATGATGCCTCAAAAGTTGAAAATCAAGGTGTAAAAGTAGAGGTAATTAAAGGTGAGCCAAATAATCTGAAAATCACACATCCAATAGATCTGCTAGTAGCTAGGCAGATCGCTAATGAGGTTGAAGACATTGACTGAAATACGTGTAGGCCATGGGTTTGATATCCACCCATATAGCAAAGACCCTGATCGCTCTATGGTTCTTGGCGGGGTCATTTTTGAAGGACCCGGATTAGAGGGGCATAGCGATGCAGATGCAGTGGTTCATGCATGTATAGACGCTCTTCTTGGGGCAACTGGTCTAGGTGACATAGGGGAAAGATACCCAGATACTGATGAGAAGTTTGCTGGCGCAGACAGTCTTGCTTTACTCTCCGACACAGTTAATGCGATAGCAGCAGCCTCATGGAAAATTGCAAATGTTGACTGCACAGTCATTTTAGAAAATCCCCGGTTGTCTCCCCATCGAAGAGAGATGGAAAAACTTCTAAGCGAAGCTGTGGGCGCACCAGTAACCGTTAAAGGGCGCCGCCCTGAAAAATTGGGTGCACTAGGGCGCGAGGAAGGCATTGCGTGTTTTGCAGTGGCATTGGTGCACAAATTATGAATAAAAGAAATTCAAGAAATGTACGACGTACTCAAAGAGGCTCCACCCCAATACGTAAGAAAAACTACGACTCAAATAAAGGTCTAGGGGGCGACAGAATAGAGGGTCGGCAAGCAGTGCGTGAACTACTGCTCGCAGGTCACAGACGAGTAAGAGAGGTCGTCTTAGCTAGTGATTTAGACCCTTCACCAATCCTTGACGACATTATTGATCTAGCAGATGAAGCAAAGGTTTCGATTAGAGAAACACCTAGATCCAAGTTCGAGTCAATGGCAAAGACTGAATCACCTCAAGGGGTTCTTGCTTCAGCAGCACCTCTTCACGACTATGACCTTGAGGACCTTTTAGCGCTTGGACCTGAAGGACAGTTACCATTTTTGTTGGTTCTTGATGGGATAACTGACCCTGGAAATTTAGGGGCAATTCTACGATCAGCAGAATGCGCTGGAGTTACAGGAATAATCATGCCTCAACATCGGGCTGCTCGAATTACACCAACTGCTGCTAAATCAGCTGCCGGGGCAATAGAACATCTAAGGCTTTGTTCGGTTTCTGGGCTTCCAAAGACTCTTACGAGATTAACAAAAGCAGGCATCTGGTCTATAGGGTTTGACGCTTCTGGAGACTCTCCAATAGACGAGATCCGAGTTGATGGCAGTGGAGTAGCTTTAGTTCTTGGAGCAGAAGGATCTGGGCTTTCAAGATTGGTCTCTGAACGTTGCGACAGCCTGGCTTTCATTCCGATGCAAGGGGTTCTTTCCTCTATGAATGTTTCAGCCGCAGCGGCAGTAGCGCTCTTTAATGTTGCTGGACGGAGACAAAAAGTAAGAAATGAGCCCGAGGTCGGATTCGAACCGACGACCTGACGCTTACAAGGCGACTGCTCTGGCCAACTGAGCTACTCGGGCTTAAGATAATAATCGTAGGGCTTATTGAGTATAACCGGGGGGGTACTTGCGTATTGCTTCCAAAAAGATGAAGATCAGAGGGTGGAACTTACAGAACGAGACCGAGAAATATTGGAATTTGAAAGATCATGGTGGACAGTTGATGTCCCCAAAGATCAACAGATACAAGAGAAGTTCAATTTGTCTGTTACCCGCTATCATCAAATTCTCGTAGAGTTATTAGACATGCCGGCTGCAGCCATTTATGATCCTCTAGTTATCCGACGTCTTCAACGCCAGCGAGATCGACGACGCCAAGCAAGATTAGACGCTATGGCAGAGGAGACAACTACATCAACGGCTTCCACAGGAGAAGATAAATGAGTAATGGAAGAAGAAGCAGAAGGTCCGAGAGCAATTTAGGACCCAGCAACGAAGCGGCAGCTTTCCGCGGAATAATCCTCATTGTTGTTGCTTCTGTTCTAGGTATTTTGCTTCTTTGGAAGGGTATTGATGGCCCAAACCCAGAAACAAATGTTGCCGGTAACGATTCACCTACCACAACAGTCGCAGAAAGCGATCAAGACGGATCTGAGAACTCAGATGGTTCTGAGAATTCAGATGGTTCGCTCGTCACCGAAGATACAACTACAACCACAACTACGACACTATTTCCTCCAACACCAGTTTCAGAAGTCACCGTCTTAGTCGCTAACGGATCTGGTATCGCTGGTGGCGCTGGACAGATAACGGACGTTCTTATCGCTCAGGGGTATGTCGCAAAGGATCCAGCAAATGCGATACCGACAGAATATACAGGAATCTATTTCCGCACTGGGATGTCACAAGAAGCTCGAGTAGTCCAAGAACTCCTTGCTCCTGGATTCGCTGACATACTTCTACAAATGCCTGACGGTGGATTAGAAGTCCCAGATGGAACAGTGGAGCGGGTGGAGGAATCCGACATTGTGATCATACTCGGCAGTGACGGAGTCATCCTTTCTGAGTAGTAATTGTGCATGTAGTAGTTGCACCAGACAAATTTCGCGGAACAGCGTCTGCAATCCAAGTAGCAGCAGCAATAGAAGAAGCGGTTATAGCTAGTAATGGAACTGCAGTAACACTTCCAATGGCCGACGGGGGAGAGGGAACACTCGAGGCTCTTGGAGGACAAAATCAAACTTCTTTAGTTACCGGTCCCTTAGGTGATTTAGTGGAAGCGCCTTGGAGATTATCTGGAAGTACAGCAGTTATTGAAATGGCACAAGCTTCTGGGTTAATAAAAATAGGCGGTCCCGAATTCAACAATGCCCTTGATGCCACTTCAACTGGGACAGGAGAACTTATTTTGACCGCAGTTGAACATGGAGCAACTCGAATTATTGTTGGATTAGGCGGTTCTGCATCCACAGATGGAGGATTAGGGGCAATCGAGGCTATGGGCTCACCGGCAAGGTATCGAGGAATAGAAATGCTAGTCGCCTGTGATGTACGAACTCGTTTTAGTGACTCGGCAAAGGTATTTGCATCACAGAAAGGGGCAACTAAAGCAGAAGTCAAAATGCTAGATCGCAGACTTAAACGCCTCGCTCAGATTTATCAAGAGAAATTTGGAGTAGACGTCCTATCTTTAGACCATGCAGGAGCGGCTGGAGGTTTAGCAGGAGGGCTTGCAGCTTTAGGCGCCCGGCTCATTGACGGATTTGATCTTGTCGCAGATGAATTACGACTAGATGAATTACTAGCCGATGCAGATCTAGTTATAACGGGAGAAGGACGATTAGATCAGACCTCTTTTGAAGGGAAAGTTGTTGGTGGCGTTTCGGCATATGCGTTAGCGACTGGAGTGCCAATTCTGGCAGTAGCAGGACAAGTAGAGGCCGAGGTGAAAGATCGAATTAACAATATTTCATTAACTGAAGAATTTGATGAACATTTGTCTATGACTGAAACAACCCAATGCATAAAAAAAGCAGTAAGCAGATTTCTAGAAAACTTCAAAGCTCAATAAACAAAGTTTTCTAGAAGGAGTTCTGATTGTTTTAGGCCTTAACCTCAGTAGGATGTTGGTTTGATTAGCACTCGCTTATTTAGAGTGCCAAGGTCAAAAACGTTAATTATCACAACCTGTCATCAAGAAAGGCACTTATTTCAATGGCAAAAATCATAAGTTTTGATGAAGAAGCTCGCCGCTCACTAGAACGCGGAATGAATCAACTTGCGGATGCGGTGCGAGTAACTCTAGGACCTAAGGGTCGTAATGTCGTATTAGATAAAAAATGGGGCGCTCCAACTATCACTAACGATGGCGTTTCAATTGCTAAAGAAATAGATTTAGAAGACCCTTATGAGCGCATCGGCGCAGAACTCGTTAAAGAAGTTGCCAAAAAAACAGATGACGTAGCAGGTGATGGAACAACAACAGCCACTGTTCTAGCTTGGTCAATGGTCAGCGAAGGATTAAGAAACGTAGCTGCTGGAGCCAACCCAATGTCTCTAAAGCGCGGCATAGAAGCAGCGGTAGAAGCCTGTGTTGAATCCATTCGAAGTGGAGCGATCGATGTTTCAAGCAACAAAGAACAAATCGCTAATGTTGCCTCTATTTCTTCTGCAGATACAGAAATTGGGACAATGATTTCTGAAGCTATAGAAAAAGTAGGTAAAGACGGAGTTATAACCGTCGAAGAAGGCCAGACCTTCGGAATGGAAATGGACTTAGTCGAAGGTATGCGCTTTGACAAAGGCTACATTTCTCCATATTTCGTTACCGACCCAGAGAGAATGGAAGCAGTTCTGGATAACCCCTACATACTGCTCGTTGGCTCCAAGATTTCCGCCATTCGCGATCTCGTACCCGTACTTGAGAAAGTGATGCAGACATCCCGACCTTTGGTAATCATTGCTGAAGATGTTGAAGGAGAAGCCCTTTCTACTTTGGTGGTAAACAAAATTCGCGGAACATTTACATCAACAGCAGTGAAAGCACCAGGCTTTGGTGATCGGCGTAAAGCGATGTTACAAGACATGGCTATCCTCACAGGCGGTCAAGTCATTTCAGAAGAAGTTGGACTAAAAGTTGATGGTGTGACCTTGGAAATGTTAGGTGAAGCAAGAAAAATACTTATCACCAAAGACGAGACTTTGATCGTGGAAGGATCAGGGGATGATGCAGATATTTCCGGTCGCATTAATCAAATAAAGGCCGAAATAGAAAACACTGATTCTGACTACGATCGTGAAAAACTTCAAGAACGTTTGGCGAAATTGTCTGGGGGCGTTGCAGTTCTACGAGTTGGCGCTGCTACAGAAGTAGAACTTAAAGAGAAAAAACATCGCATCGAAGATGCTGTTAGCACGACAAAAGCTGCTATCGAAGAGGGTGTGGTAGCAGGGGGTGGCGTAACTCTTGTTCGTGCCCAGTCCGCAGCAGAGAAAGCAGAAGGCGAACTTAGTGGTGATGAAGCCACAGGCGCCCGTATAGTTGCGAAGGCTCTAGAAGGTCCTTTAAATCAAATCGCTGTTAACGCTGGTTTAGAGGGAGGAGTCGTAGTAGAGAAAGTAAGAAACCTCAAAGGCTCAAATGGACTCAATGCGGCAACCGGAGAATACGAAGATCTTGTAAAAGCAGGTGTTATTGATGCAGCTAAGGTCACACGATCAGCTTTACAAAATGCAGGATCAATAGCAGCCTTATTTTTAACCACCGAAGCAGTGATTGCGGACGCACCAGAAGAATCTGGTGAGCCAGCTATGCCTGATATGGGGTTCTAATCAAAAAATAGCAACTAGTGCTTCCAATCGCCTTTAATTGAAATTTCCTTTAAGGTCTAAATAAGCAAGTTAAATATTAAGGATTGTCTCAATGGCACGAGGTAGAACAAAACATGTTTTTACTCACCGTGTTGATTCGGATGGACTGCGTCGGATACCGGATGAGTTAATTGTCGAAGAGCCAATGTCGATCCGGCTAGACGATGAACTCGTCGCGACAACCATGCGAACCCCCGGAGATGATTTCGAATTGGCTGCCGGGTTTTGTTTCACTGAAGGGTTACTTAGAGAAGCAGAAATAAAATCAGTGCGTTATTGCGGCCAAGGCTCTGCCAGTGAGTCTGAATACAACGATGTAACGGTTGATACAGCAGGAACAGCAGCAGCACCCACGCCTCGACTAGGACCTTCATCCTCTTCTTGTGGAATATGTGGCGCTGAGGCAATAGAGCAACTTTATAACAGGCTTAACAAACTGGAAGTCGAACCATTTGATCTCAGCACGATATCTGCTGCTGCTTCTGAGATTACCGACCAACAAGCATTATTCACAGCAACTGGAACTGTCCACGCTGCTGCCGCGTTTAATCGAAAAGGAGACTTAGTACTCCTTCGCGAAGACATTGGAAGACACAACGCTGTAGACAAAGTGATCGGAAGACTCCTCCTTGATAAAAAACTTCCCGCTAAAGATCTAGGCCTCTGGGTTAGTAGTAGAGCTTCGTTTGAGATGGTGCAGAAAGCATGGGCCGCAGGATTTCCTGCATTAGTAGCTGTGAGTGGACCATCTGCGTTGGCAGTAGAAACAGCAAATAGAGCTGGGTTACAACTAGCAGGTTTTGCTCGTGGGTCACGTCTAAATATTTACAATAAAGATTAAGCCCTTCTTGTTTTACGAAAGGTAAAGAGTTCCGTAGACTCTATATTCCATGAGCGATTTGATTTCACCTAAGGTTGGTTTGGCAGTTTTACATCTTTTTTGTAAAACAAATCCACAAAATGATGAGCAACCTTTGACAAACATAAACAAAGAAGCAATCAAAGAAGTTGCAAAGAAAATTGTTGAGCAAGGAGATCAGCTTGTTACTGCAGCGGTATTAGGGCATAAAGCTGACATAGCCTTCATGCTTTTAGGCGAAGATCTATGGAGATTAAGAGACGCTCAAACAGCGTTAGCGCAGACCGGTCTTGAAATAGTAGATAGTTATGTTTCTCTAACAGAAATCTCTGAATATGCCGAGGGCATTCCGGAACAAATGCGAAACTCTCGGCTCTATCCTGAACTCCCACCACCAGACAAACCTGCTTTCTGCTTCTATCCAATGTCAAAGCGCAGAAATGAACAAGCAAATTGGTTCACTCTTCCATTCGAAGAACGGTTAGAGCTCATGCATGAGCATGGAGCTTCTGGACGTACATTTGCTGGACGAGTTCTGCAAGTTGTAACTGGGTCAACTGGAGTAGATGATTTCGAATGGGGGGTCACTTTGTTTGCTCAACACCCCGATGACTTAAAAGAGGTTGTCTACACAATGCGTTATGACAAAGCATCAGCAATTTATGCTGAATTCGGACCTTTCTACACCGGGATAGTGGATGAATTGGAAGTCGTTTTAGAACACTTAGATATTTAGGGCTGTTACGTATGAGATATTCGCAACAATTAGAACGCCTTCAAGACGAGTTGGAAAGTCTAAAAAGTGTTGTTGTTGCTTTTTCGGGTGGAGCAGACTCTTCGTTCTTAGCTCATGTAGCACATAACACTTTGGGCCCAAGTAACTGTCACGTAGTTACGGCAGTATCTCCTTCACTACCAATAACCGAGTATCAAGATGCCGCTGATCTCGCCTCTGAATGGGGATTTAGATGGAGCACTGTCGAAACAGATGAGATGGAATCAGAAGAATATCGAATGAATGATTCTGATCGGTGTGGGTATTGCAAAGAAGCGTTAATGAAATCATTGAGCCCAATCGCTAACGAGGAGTCAGCCACAATTCTGCTTGGGGTAAATTTAGACGATCTTGGAGATCACCGACCTGGGCAATCAGTCGCTTCATCTAAAGGAGCTCGGTTTCCGTTGGTTGAAGCTGGATTTACAAAAAATGCGATCAGGTCCACCTCTCAAGAACTCGGACTACGAACCTGGGATAAGCCTGCAGCGCCATGCTTATCTTCACGATTACCCTATGGAACACCAGTAACTCTTTCCCGACTTTCTGCAGTTGAAAAAGCTGAAAAATCTCTAAAAAATTTAGGATTCAGCGACCTTCGTGTTCGGCATTATGAAAAGACAGCACGACTAGAAGTACCTGACTCAGAGATCGAAAAAGTTCTTCTATATCGTCAAGAAATAGTTAAAGCAGTTCAATCTGCTGGATATCTCTATGTGACCTTAGATCTTGAAGGCCTACGCTCAGGAAATTTAAATCAAGAACTTCAAGAGTACGATTAACAGATGATCACACATGCTGAAGATGTTTTAAAGAACCGTTCTTTAACTGGATCAGACTTTTGTGACGCATTAACTAAACGAACAGACGCTTTCCTCAAAGCAATCTATGAGGACGCAGTGCCCCCTCTTGGTACAGCAGTTCTAGCCATTGGTGGATATGGGAGAAAAGAACTATGCCCCGGGAGCGATATCGATGTTGTCCTCGTGCATGAACCAGACGTGGAAGTAAACGAATTAGCGGAAAAACTTTGGTATCCGTTATGGGACGCAGGACTAAAACTTGGACATCAAGTAGGGACGGTTAATCAACTAGTTGAAGTGGCCTATGAAAATTTGGATATGGCTACAAGTTTGCTTGCCTGTCGTTTGATAGCAGGCGATAAACAATTAGCTCAAGAACTCATTCATAGATCGCATCAACAATGGGCCAGCAAATCTTCTCACTACTTAGCTGAACTAAATAAATCAGTAATTTCTCGACATCAAAAATTTGGCGAGGTGGCTTTTCTTTTAGAGCCAGATTTGAAAGAAGCCAGAGGAGGACTACGAGATGTACATGTACTGAAATGGGTTGAAGAGTCAGAACAAATCTTGAGAGATCAGGAAAATAAAAGCCTTGAAGAAGCATTTGAGAAGCTTCTAGAGGTCCGAATTGAATTACATAGGGAAACGGGTCGAAGATCCGACCGACTTTCTTTAGAGTTGCAAGACGATATAGCGGCACGTCTCGGATATGACGATGCAGATCAGATGATGTCAGAAGTTGCAACTGCGGCAAGGGTTATTGCCTGGACAGGCGATGGAGCACATCGTCGGATAAGTCGTTTATTGAGAGATCGTGGACCCCGAAGGGTTATTCAGAAAGTACTACGACGAGAAGTTGAGCCGGGTCTGATATTAGAGAACGGTCGTATTCAAGTCACTAAAGAAGCGCTTGAAGATCCCTTGGTCGTTCTTCGTAGTGCACTTGCCGCAGCAGAAAATAATGCTTACCTAGATCGTTCTTCCTTAGAGACTCTTTCAAAAGGCGCCACTGTTCTTCCTGATCCTTGGCCAAAAGAAGCCAGAAACCTTTTCGAAAGACTTTTGTTAACTGGATGGCCAGCGATTCAAGTAATAGAAGATCTTGATCAAAGTGGTTTATTCGTTCCTTTGATACCGGAGTGGGCTCCCTGCCAATCATTGCCTCAACGCAACGCATACCACCGATTTACTGTAGATCGGCATTTATTAGAAGCAGCCGCCCAAGCCTCACTTTTAGAAAAACGGGTAGATAGACCGGATTTATTGGTTGTAGGTGCACTACTTCATGACATTGGGAAGGGCTATCCCGGAGACCATTCAGAAGTTGGAGTAGATCTTGTTGTCACTATCGCCGGACGCATGGGTTATTCCGTAGAAGACGTGGGTCTTTTATCAGCAATGGTAGAACAACATTTACTTCTTCCTGACGTCGCAACACGACGAGATTTAGATGATGACGGAACTATTCGATCAGTCGCAGCAACTGTAGGAAATATTAGATTGCTGCGGCTCTTATGGGCATTAACTGAAGCGGACTCAATAGCAACTGGACCTTCAGCTTGGAGCCACTGGAAAGACGGGCTAGTTACCGAATTAGTTGCACGAGTAACACATGTTTTAGAAGGCGGCGATGTTCTAGATGTAATAGGTGGAGCGTTTCCAAATGAAGAACAGAAAGAAATGCTTTTGGCTGATGAAGACATTATTAGAGGAGAAGGCTCAACATTTACTGTCGTCACAAAAAATCGTTCTGGAATTATCTCAAAGGTTGCTGGAGTCTTGGCCCTTAATGGCATAAGTGTTTTTGGAGCTGCTGCACACACAGAGAATGATCGTTCTCTTTCTGTTTTTCGAGTTGAGCGTAGAGATGATCAAGAAATCAAATGGGAACTAATAGCTGAACAAACAAGGAAAGCCTTTGCCGGCCAGTTAGCTGTCGCAGCACGATTAGGCGACCGTTCACGCTTTGATCGAAGAGCACGAGCAACCGCCCGCCCTGTGCAATCGCGCCTAACTGTAGATAATGAGACCTCAGAGTTTGCAACAGTTTTAGAAATTAGTTGTCTTGACGAGACAGGAATTCTGTACCGAATTACTCGAGCATTCACAGAATTAGATTTAGATATCGTGAGCGCTAGAGTCCAGACTCTTGGCTCTGAAGTCATTGATGCTTTCTATATAAGAGATCAAAGCGGAAACAAGATTGAAGATCCGGAACATTTAGCAGAAATTGAACTAGCTGTTCTGCGTTGGATAGATATGGACCTTTAATAAGGGTTCTTTCTTCACGGGAATCCAGAGGTAGGTCAGGCTTTCTGATTATTACTTTGCTAGCCGCTAGTCTTAGTTGAGCTAGAAAGTAAGAAGGGATACTAAATGAAACTCGTTAAATTGTTCGCGTCGCTGATAGTTGCGGCTTTATTATTGAGCGCTTGTGGTGACAGTTCTGTGACCAGGCAAGACGTTATTGATTTCATGGTCGACACTATTCAAGCAGATGAAGAAACACCGGAGGGACTTTCTGGTGAAGGCCTAGCCGAGCTTCAGGGATGCTTAATCGATGAAGTTAAGACCCGCACGGCCGATTCGTATGAAACCATGTTAGATGAATTTAAAAAGGCCGCCGAAGATGATTCTTACGAGACTAGGTATGACGACATAGGCGATGAATTTCTCTCTGGGTGCATAGCAGACAGCCGAGAAGCTCTTGAAGTATCACTAAACGTGTTCCTCCCAGAGGACATGCAAGTAGATTTAAGTGGCGTAGATAATTACCACAGAGAAGCTCTAGCCGTAATGTTTAACTGGTCTATGAGCATGTTTATGCCAGAGGAGATGTCGGATGACGCTGGTTACTGTATGGCTGACTATGTAGCAGACAATTCTGGTGATTCTTACAGAGACATCCTCATTGACTTCCTAGATGACGGTTCTGCGTATGATGCCGTATCAGAAGCTGCTGTAATGGATTGTTTAGACTTTTAAAAACTTAGTCCTTTAACATAGAAACCCCCGGTTTAGGCCGGGGGTTTCTTTTGTTACATGCACAGAAATTTTGTTGAGAAGAGTGCTTCTGGTACTCTTCGCCAATATTAGAAATTGTGTCAATTGGCGCTGACAATGATGATTGGATAGGGGATAGTGAAGATTACTGCAGTAACTTTAGATGCAGTTGGTGAACCTGTTCGAGTAGAAGAAGTCGACCTTGAGCAGCCAAATAAAGGTGAAGTGCTCGTAAAGATGGGTGCAGCCGGCGTTTGTCATAGTGACCTGCATTCAATTTCAGGACAACATCCAGCCGACTTGCCTTGCGTGATTGGACACGAAGGAGCTGGCGAGGTGGTGGCTGTTGGACCTGAAGTTAGCCGTGTAAAAGTCGGTGACCGAGTAGCACTTAATTGGCAACCAAACTGCGGTAATTGTTTTTATTGTGACCGCGGTGAGCATGAATTATGTAGAGAAGTGACACAAACGGTGTGGAGTGGGTATATGGCTGATGGAACGAGCCGAATCTCACGAAACGGTAAGCCGCTTTTCCACTACTCAGGAATCTCAACATGGGCTGACCATATGGTAGTTGATCAAGTTTGTTGTGAATTAATTCCAGATGAAGTCCCTTATGAAGTAGCAGCAATTATTGGTTGTGCGGTGGCGACCGGGGTGGGTGCAGCAATACATAGGGGGCGTATTAGCCCAGACCATAGGGTGGTAGTCGTTGGAGCTGGGGGTGTAGGACTAAGCGCAATAATGGGCGCCTCTATGGCAGGGGCCAAACAGATAATTGCGGTTGATCAAACTCTTGAAAAAGAAGAACTCGCTCGAGAGTTCGGAGCAACTGATTTTATTCTTTCAAGTGATGAAGATATTGAGAGAGTAATTGAACTAACTGAAAATCGAGGAGCTGATGTGGTTATTGAAGCAGTTGGTATCCCTCAGCTTCAACAGCTTTGGTTAGAGGGCGTTCGGCCTGGCGGAACGTTAGTTCTTGTTGGAGTGCCGCATGTTGATGTCTCCTCTTCGTATGGGTCGGCGAATTTGATCCGAATGCAGAAAACTATTACTGGAAGTTATTTCTCTGCGACTGATACTAAAAAAGCAATACAAGATTTATGCGCTGCCTATATCGATGGCCGGTTACCAGTTGATCGACTTATTACTAAACGCATACAGATCGATGAAATTCAAGATGCTATTGATTTAGTGGTTACAGGGGTAGAAGGCCGAATAGTCATTACCTTTTAGTGACCCTTCAAAGAAAGGACATCAAGCATGACTGAACTAACTACTTACAAATATTTTGCAGGTGGGGAGTGGCTTGAACCTGATTCTGGGCAATGGATAGAAAGTGAAAATCCAGCAATAGGAGAACTTTGGGCACGAGTACCAGATTGCAATTACGTTGACGTCGATCGTGCAGTTCAAGCAGCTAAGTCAGCTTTCTATGATGGCCCTTGGTCACAAATGAGTGGGACTGAACGCAGTCAAATACTCCGTCGTATCGGTGATGTTGTTATTAAAAATGCAGAACGGCTCGGAGAAATCGAAACTCGTGATAACGGCAAACTTCCAAAAAATATCACCCCAGCTTTGCGTTCATGGCAAACTGACAGCTTCTATTACTACGCAGGCATGACAGACAAATTTGAAGGATCAGTAATTCCTTTAGACCTCCCTGACATGGTCAACTATCTCGAATGGGAACCCTTCGGTGTTTGTGGTTTAATCACGGCTTGGAACTCTCCACTTGGGGTTCTTATTTGGAAACTGGCACCAGCTCTAGCAGCAGGGAACACGGTAGTAATTAAACCATCAGAACATGCATCAGCTTCAACCCTTGAATTCATGGATGTCCTGCAGGAAGCAGAGCTACCCCCAGGAGTGGTAAATGTGGTTACAGGCTATGGCACACCAACTGGGGAAGCATTAGTCACTCATCCCGATGTTCGTATGGTAAGTATGACTGGAGGTATTCCCGGCGGCAGAGCAGTGGCTTCAGCAGCATCTAAACAAGTTAAACCATTAGTGATGGAACTCGGTGGGAAATCGCCTCAAATCGTTTTCGAAGACGCTGATCTTGAATTGGCAGTTAATGGGATAGCCTCTGGAATTTTCCCAGTAGCGGGCCAAAGCTGTGTCTCAGGTTCCCGAGCTGTAGTACATCACAGTTTGGTTGAAGAATTTACGGAACGTTTAATTGCTGTATCAGCAAAAGCGAAAATCGGGGATCCACTTGACCCATCAACTCAAATTGGACCGATAGCTAATCGTCCCCACTACGAAAAAATACTTACAGACATTGAAAATGCGGAAAAATCAGGCGCCAACTTAGTGCTTGATGGAAGAAATTTCGGCTCTGAAGCAGGCTATTACATAGGACCAACAATTTTCAGTGAAGTAACTAATGACATGGATCTGGCACAACATGAAATTTTTGGCCCAGTGATCGGAATTATTTCCTTTACCGAAGAAGATGAAGCAGTCCACGTAGCCAATGATTCAATTTACGGTCTTGCTGCAGGTATTTGGACACGAGACACCAACCGAGCTATCCGTATTGCAAAACGACTAGAAGCGGGAACAATTTATATAAATAACTACTTCAATGCTTCAACACAATCCCCGGTAGGTGGTTTCAAACAATCAGGTTATGGCCGAGAAAATGGTATAGAGGGAATGCGCTGTTTTATGCAAACAAAATCTGTGTGGCAGGCTACGAACCCATCTGAATCCGACCCATTTCCGCTATAGAAATAAAAGCATTTAAAGACTTAGCACTTCTAAAGGCAAGATAACTACTGGGTTTGGTGATTTGATAGTGATCTAATCAAGTTGACAGACTACGGTAAGAATATGACCACCCCGCCAACTCAACTTGATTTACTTCGATGGGCAGAAGCACTTGCTGGATCGGCAAGGACCGGCTTAGGTTTTACAGAAAACCTTTATGAGCAAGAACGCTATGAAGAAATCTTGAAAGTCGCTGCAGAAATTAGAAGCCAAGCTGACGCCCTATCCGGGAAGTCTATAGATGCAGACGAACTAGCCGACGAGTGGTTGAAATCTGTTGGAAAAGGAGTTCCCGGATACGTAACCCCAAAAATCACAGTTGGAGCCGTTGTGGGTAACGAAAAGAATGAGTTACTTCTGGTACAGCGCGCCGACTCTCTTGTTTGGCTGTATCCAACTGGATGGGCGGACGTTGGGTATTCGGCTTCAGAAGTCGTGGTGAAAGAAGTGAAAGAAGAAACAGGAATTGATTGCGAAGTAATTCGTCCGATTGCCATATTAGATGGGATGAGACTTGGGTTTACTGGCATTCCGCTCTACTCCCTAGTGTTTCATTGCCAAATGATTGGGGGAGAGTTGAAACCCCATCCCCTTGAATGCGCTGACGTTGGGTTCTTCGCAGAAGGAGAATTACCAGAGAAGACCGCAGTTCCTGAACAATGGGCTGAAGAAGCTTTTGCAGCTATTCGTGGAGAAGAAATTGATGTTCGATTTGATCGTCCACGTGAACCAATATGGGTTGGCGACGATAGTTCGTTAGAAGAGAAGCTCGGATCAGAGACTTTAGATTCCCTAATAGAAGACGTAGAGAATTAATTTCGACCTGGATGGTTACGGAGAAAGTCTTCTACTTCAGATACGAGACGGTCAGGGTCATCAGCAAAATCTGACTCTGAGGCTTCGATATCAAAATCGTTTTCAAGTTGTTCAACATACTCTGCAGTTGAATCATCTTCAGCGACGATGTCACTTACCTGACGCTCGTAGTCTGCTGCAGCGATCTCTAAGTCGGTGCAAGAAATAGAAATATCCAAAGCCCCGCAAACCCGGTTCACTAGGGCGAGAGCTGCTTTTGGTGAAGGGGCATTCGAAACGTAGGCAGGAACTCCAGCCCAAAAAGAAGCTGTTGGCATTCCTAGTTCTCGCAAATGAGATGAAAGTACCCCAACAATTCCAGTAGGTCCTTCATATGTAGAAGGGGAGATGTCTAGTCGCCTAGCTAAGTCTGCGTCATCGCTGCTCCCATAGATTTGAACTGGGCGAGTATGAGGAACATCTACAAGTAGGGCTCCGAGCGTAATAACTTGGCACGCTCCAATTGCTTCTGCAGCAGAAGCAATTTGATCAGCGAATGTTCTCCATCGGAGTTGTGGTTCATGACCTATCAGAGTCACGAGGTCATGTTGAGAATTTGGGATAGCGGCCGCAGATAACTTAGTTGAAGGCCATTGAATCATTCTCTGAGAATTACTTTTTAACCTCACAAAAGGTCGAGCAACAGTGAAATCAAAAAAATCTTCTGCGTCAATTGTCGCTACAGATTCCGCATTGAAATGATCACGTAAATAACGTGCAGCAGTAGTTGAGGCTTCACCGGCATCGTTCCAGCCCTCAAATGCCGCCAACAAAATTGGAGATTCTAAATCGACTTCATTAGTCCAATGTAGATGCGGTATATGTGAAGACATTAAAGGCGATGCTACCGGAGAACTTCAAAAACACGCGCTGATAGACGGATAAGTGAGACGTGTCGTACAATTAACAACGTGTTAGAGATCACTGAAGCAACAGAGGTAACCCCGGACCTAGTAGAGGCCATGGAACGTTTGATCCCTCAATTATCCAGTTCAAACCCTCCACCTGACTTTGAAGCATTATCGAACATAACGAGTAGTGAGGCCTCAATACTGTTGGTAGCTGAAATAGACGGAAAGATTGTAGGAAGTTTAACTCTTGTATTATTTCGTATACCTACAGGTTTACGTGCATGGATAGAGGACGTTGTAGTAGATGAAACAGTGCGAGGCCAAGGTGTAGGCGAAGCATTGAATCAGGCAGCAATCAATCGTGCCCAATCGGCAGGCGCTACAACTGTAGATCTAACATCGCGACCATCTAGAGAAGCCGCAAATCGTCTTTACCAAAAAATTGGGTTTATAGAGCGAGCAACAAACGTTTATCGAAAAGATTTATAAAAATAGCAAAAGTAAATCTTTTGTTGCTTAGTTGGTGTCTTTTGATCTCTCTATTAACCGGTCATCGTTATATTTCACGGCGTATTTTGCAATAGTCATGATTACTTGGACAATGACAAAAATGATTGAGAGAGCGACAAGAATGGGCCAACCAATAGCAAGTCCGATAATTAGTGACGTCAGCCCCAAAAGTGTGACAATAAGCATGTATAGACCCTAGAGGGTGAATCACCATGAACACTGGTTTACTGAATAAATGATCACTAATGAGGAAATTCAAGCTTTTGCTGATGAGGGGACTGTCGTTCTTCGTCAAGTTCTTACTAAAGCAGAAGTTGAGTCCTTACAACAGGCTGTGGCTTTTGTGATGAATAATCCTGGCCCTCTTTCGATTCAATTGTCTTCTGAAGACAATCCCAGCGACTTTACAGAAGACTTTCGAAGATGGAATGATCACAAATCAATAGAACGTGTTGCCTGCCATAGTTCACTGCCTAAGATCGCATCATTGCTAACAAAATCGTCAGTTATAAGATTTCATCACGACCACATTTTGACTCGCTCAGTGAGAAATCAACAACGAACTCCATGGCATCAAGATCAGCCTTATTACGATATTGAAGGAACTCAAACAGTTTCATTCTGGTTGCCTTTAGATCCGGTACCAAAAGACGAAAGTATCGAAGTAGTTGCTGGCACCCATCAAGGGCCCTGGATGATGCCTCGTACCTTTGTAGATAAAGAAGCCCGGTGGTTTCCAGAAGGCACTCTTGAAGAAGTCCCTGACATCGATCAAGATAGAGATTCATTTCAAATTAGATCTTGGGAACTTGAACCAGGAGACGCAATTTGTTTCTCATTTCTCTCCTTACATGCGGCTCCAGGTACAAAGAAAGGAAGACGAACAGTTTCTTTGCGCTATATAGGTGAAGATGTTCGCCGAGCTCAACGCCCTTGGCAAACATCACCTCCATTTCCGGAATTAGATGATCAAAAAGACGGTTTGAAAGACGGAGATGAGTTAAATCATCCACTTTTTCCCGTAGTTTGGCCCTAAATCATTAGATTCATGCTGATTTGCCCCGTTCTTTGGCTTATCCGCTATTAAGATTGCATTTCATGTCCTCCGCACTCCTTGCTCGTTTGACGCGCCTCCGCCAGAATTATGGAACGAAATTGCTCCGTTTTGCAGGAGTGTCAATGGTGAATGTAGTCACTGGACAAACACTCTTATACATCTGTTTCGCCCACCTAGGACTTTTCGGTATAGCCGCTAATGGAGTGGCAGTAGTTGCAGGGAGTATTCCTTCTTACTTCTTAAGCCGCCACTACGTTTGGGAGAAAGACAAAGGCGAACACAAGGTAGTAAGCGAAATTGTTCCATTTTGGGGATTAGCATTTGCCGGTCTTATACTTTCGACTTTGTTTGTAGCTATTGCTGACAATTTTTACGACCATGTTCTTGTTATGCAAGCAGGCAATGCAGCCGCGTTTAGTTTGCTTTGGGTAGTTCGATTTGCGGTTCTAGAGCACCTGCTTTGGGGAGATCGAGCTGAAAGTCAGTTAACTGAATCATCAACTTAAACATGGATAGATCTCTTCAGGAATTAGCTGAATCTGTCAAAGGTTTTATGCCACCTGCCGAAGGACTTGCACTATATGAATATGCCACTCAAGTAGAAATAGACGGTCCGTATCTTGAAATCGGAAGTTATTGCGGCAAATCTACAATCTATTTAGGGGCGGCAGCTCAAGAATCAAAACGTACTCTCTTTGCACTAGATCACCACAGAGGATCAGAGGAAAACCAAGCTGGATGGGAATGGCATGACTCAAGTTTGGTAGATCCATTAACAGGACTCATAGATACACTGCCAACTTTTCGCCAAACAATTCAAAAAGCACATTTAGAAGAAGTCGTTGTAGCTCTAATCGGCTATTCAGCACCTATCGCTGCCCTCTGGGAAACGCCACTATCGCTCTTATTTATTGATGGTGGCCACGGAAAAGAACCAGCGCATCAAGACTATGAAGGGTGGGTTCCGCACATAAAAGAAGGCGGAATTTTATTAATTCATGATGTATTTCCTGATCCATCTCAAGGGGGGCAGCCACCATTTGAAATATGGACACGCGCCATTGATTCTGGAGCCTTTACAGAAATTGGTACCACAGGATCACTCCGGGCATTACAACGAACTGGAAAGGGAATTTAATCCCTTCGTTTGACAACGGTTTCTATATCAATAATGTCCGGAAGACTTGAATGATCAACAAATAAGGACGAGGCGGGACTAGAGCCAGAAATTGCGTCTGCTGCAAGAACAATGGCAGCTGCAGTGTAAGTCGTACATTCATTCTCAGGAAAACTGATGCTCCCAGGATGAACGAGCCCAGTAAGGCATTTCCCGTCTTCCTGACGCATTTCTAAAGCACCTTTAAACAGCGTCAAAGCATCCGATTGACTCCCGGCAATTAAATATGCCATAGCGCATTCACAAGTTTCTGCTGCCGTAACCCAATCTTGATCGCTTACACATCGAACCCCGTGGCCTTCAATGATAAATTTCTCTCGCTGAGTTTCAAGATAAGAAAAAGTATTTTCTGCATCAAGAGCGCCGGATAAGACTGGATAATACCAGTCCATAGCCCAACGTTCTTTTGGAGCGAAAGCACCTTCCGGTTGAGTCCGAATCGCATGAGCAAGATGCGCTAAAGAGAGTTCCCAGTCTGGACGATCATGCCCTAACTCTTCTCCTATAGCGATCGCACATCTCAAACTATGGCAGATGCTTGAAGAACCAGTAAGCAAAGCATATGACCATGGGGTTCCATCTTCATGCCTAGCCCAGAGTATTGGCCCGCTAGAGGTTTGAAGACGAAGAACAAACTCAATCGCTTTGTCAACTGAGGCCCACATGTGTTCAAGAAAACCTCTATCTCGTGTCATTAACCAGTGATGCCAAACACCAGTAGCGATATAAGCAATAACATTGGCATCAAACTTTGGATCTTCAATTCCATCCGCCAAATAATATTGATGCCATCCGCCAGCACCTGGACCATCATCAAGCTGCATCTCTAGCAGCCACTGATAAGCGGCTTCGGCTTCGTCAAGATGTCCAGTACATGCAAGCGCCATTGCTGCTTCTACATGGTTCCAAGGGTCACAGTGACCACCAGGAAACCAAGGAATCATGCCATTAGGAAGCTGCCATTCAGCGATAGTCGACGCGGTGCGTTGTAGATCTTTGGCATCGATTATTCCTTGGACCTCAGGTAGTGGCATAACTATTCTCCGAACTTAGTTTTTGGGCATAAACAACTTTGCTTTTTCCTAGAACAGGGTTCAAGAATGACTCTGTCCAGCGAGTCAACTTAGGGGCTTTAACGATATCCCAAGTTAATAATTTGTGGTAAGCGTTAACCAGCCAGTGATCCTCAATGGCTTTATTAGGACCCACAGCGCACCTCAACCACCAATATGGACTGTGCAAGGCATGTGCTTTATGGCTACCTAAAGGAGATAAACCAGCTAATTGCATTTTTTCTTCAAGCTCTTTACGCCCATAAATGCGAACATGTCCACCCTCAGCGTTCGGGGCATGATAGTCCTCTGACAGAGCCCAACATAATTTTTCCGGCAGTTTAGATGGAATTGTTACAGCCAAAACCCCGCCAGGGCGCAGAACACGCGTTAATTCGCTTAGCACTTCTTGATCTTGTTCGATATGTTCCATTACTTCGGAAGCTATAACTCGATCAAAAGATTCGTCGCTGAAAGGTAACTGGGTAGCGTCTCCGTTAGCAGTTTCTAACATAGTTCCTTCGGTTATTTCTCCGTCAGACCACATCACAGCAGCAATATTTCGAACTTGAACCAATTCTTCGTAGCCGAGATCACAGGCAACTACATCAGCCCCGCGACGCAGTGCTTCGTAGGCGTGACGACCAAACCCGCACCCTAAATCAAGAACCATGTCGTTCGGTTGTAAATCCAAACGCTCGTAACGAACAGTAAGCATTATTTAGTGCCCCTATTTTCTTCTAATAGAGCCCTATATTGCTCAACTGTACGCAGCGCCGTATGGTGCCAACTCCAATGATCAATAACACGCTGACGTCCTTGCATGCCTACACGATTTCGGGCTTCAGGGTTATCAAGAGCCTCACGGATCATTGCAGCAAGAGCTTCGCTGTCACCAGGAGGCACCTGAAAACAAGTTTCATTATGAGTCCCTGTGACCTCAGGAAGAGCACCCCCAGTTGTCGTTACAAGAGGAACCCCACAAGACATAGCCTCAATAGCAGGCAACGAAAACCCTTCATAGAGAGAAGGGACTATCGCTAACTCGGACTCGCTATATAACTCAACAATACGTTCATCGGGTACCCCGTGTACCCAAGAAACACAGTCAGTGAGTCCTAACTCTTTGAATACATCTGAACTGGCACTGTCCTCTTTTTGGCGGCCAATAATTACAAGTTCTATATGTCTCTCTGTGCGTAGCTTAGCTATAGCCTCAAGTAGGTATTTCAGGCCTTTCATAGCTACATCAGCACTAGCAGTAGTAATTATTTTCCCTGGGATCCTTTTGACATTCTCCATAGGTAAAAACAAGTCTGGGTCCACACCAACCGGTACAACATGTACACGATCAGGGTCAACGCGATGGTCAGCTGATATATCTACTTTGGATGATTCGGAGACCGTCATCACCCTTTCCATCCGTTTAGCAACTTGAGTTTGCATTTTCGTAAATGCATACCATCGGCGCTTTCCGATTCTTTCAATCATTCCACGGGCGTGTTCGATTTCTAGGCGGCGGTCCACAGTAATTGGATGATGAATAGTTGAAAGGACAGGAAGTTTTAGGTGATTCTGCATGAGTAATAAACCCCATCCAAGGCATTGATTGTCATGCACTAAATCAAATTCGTCACGCCTCTTAGCGAGATGACTCCATGCTCTCATACTGAATGCCATCGGTTCAGAAAAATTACCTGTGTTGAAAGAGAGAGATTCCAAGAGGTCCCATTTTGTTTTTAACTCCCAAATTCTTGCTTTACGCATTGGGAAATAATCATTGTAAAGATCAAGGCTTTTGAGTTGAGTTAAGGGAACTGTTTCATCAAGAACCGGGTAGGGCTGTCCAGCAAAAACTTCAACATGATGCCCTAAGCCAGCAAGGGCTTTAGTTAAATGACGGGTGTAGACCCCCTGCCCGCCACAGTGTGGTTTACCGCGATAAGCCAAAAAAGCGATACGCAATGGGTCATCAGCGCCCATAGGTAAGTCTCTTTTAGTAACCATCTATTAATTGTGGCGCCACTTTTTGATGATTACTCGCTAGTAACTTGTACCTTTTGTCACATGAGAGCTTTAATCCAAAGAGTTAAATACGCAAAAGTAACGGTAAATAATGAAATTGTTGGCTCTATTGGCTCAGGACTATGCGTATTTGTAGGCGTCACTCATACCGATGACACTGAGAAATCAAGAAAGTTAGCTAAAAAAATTACTAATTTAAGAATTTTTGATGATTCTGAAGGAGTAATGAACCTTTCCCCCCTTGAAACAGACTCTGAAATATTAGTAGTTAGTCAATTTACTCTCTATGGCGATACCTCTCGTGGGAATCGACCTTCTTGGATTGCTGCTGCTAGACCAGAGCAAGCAGAACCACTTATAGAGGATGTTGTGCAAACTTTGCTTGAGGCTGGATTGAAAGTTTCAACTGGTGTATTTCAAGCCTATATGGAAGTTGAATTACTTAATGATGGTCCATCTACAGTCATTTTAGAGATATAGGTATTATCCAAAGTTAGTGGAGTCACTTTCCTCAGGCTTTTTATGCCCTATGAGGATCAACATAATTGAAAGAATAAATATTGGCCATATCCCGACTTCGGTAGCCCAAGTAAGGCCACTACGTTTTTCAACTGTTGAGTGAAGGACAGCCTGTTCAGATATTGCGGTTCTTTGCACCACATCACCATGTGGATTAATAACAGCACTGAAACCAGTTGGAGCAGCCTGTAGTACCCAACGGCCAGTTTCTAACGCTCGGAGACGACTAGACGCTATTTGTTGAGTCTGCACAATGGTTAACCAGTAACTTGCGCCATTTGTTGGGTTCAAAAGGATTTCCCCACCATCTTTAATCGCATCTCTAACTCGGTGATCAAAAAAGACTTCCCAAGATATAGCCACTCCAAAATTCCCAACTTCAGTCTGAAGAACTGCTGGATTAGTTCCCGGCCGAACATCACGAGCAGGAAGAAGATCGGCGGCAAAAATTTCAATAAAAGAACGAAGAGGAACGAATTCTCCGAAAGGCACAGTGCGCACCTTGTCATACCGGTCAACGACTACACCATCAGGGTTAATGGCAGTTGAGTAGTTCAAATTTGCTGTTTCGTCTTCATAATCCTGATGAAACCAGCCAGGGATAAGAACAGCATTCAGACGCTTTGCCTCCAAAGAAAGCAGTTCAGAAGCGGCATCTCCATAAAGACGACCGGAAAGTGGAAAATTTGTCGGAGGGTCTGGATTTACAACATTCTCAGGCCAGAGAACTAGATCGGTTCCCTCTTTAACCGATTGATTAGCTTCAATCTGATTAGCAAACACAATAGAAGCTCCAGAGGGAGTAGCACGTGTACGTTGAGGTCCTCCTCCTTGGACTATTGCTACTTCAATTTCCTCAACAGAGTGTCCCTGGGGAGACAGTGAGGCTAAAACACTTGAAACAACAAGGAACACGAAAGCGCCCACAATGGTTAAAACAGATTGGTTATTTGCTTTTCTCCCATCGAAAGCAGCGCTTAATGCCACACCTATTGCAACGACTAAGGCAACAAGAAGAAGTGATCCTCCAACCCGAACAACAGGAGCTAAAGGCCCAGCAGCTTGCCCTTGGGCCAAAGTAGCTAATGGAATACCTCCAAAAGGCCAAGACCAACGACCTAGTTCAGCCAGAGTAATAGCGCCAACTAAAGCAACTCGACGGCCTTGATCCTTTGGAACGACTAGAGAAGCTAACCCCATGAACCCTGCATGCACAATTGAATTGATGATCCACCCCGGGGGAGTGAGATCAATCATCCAAATCGTTCCAACTAAGGCCCATACCAACCCGACGCTGAATCCCCTAATGAACCGTTTAAGTGCAGTTTGACCACTCAAAATTCTGTCAAACAGAGCAATACCCAAAAAAGCGCATATCCACCAGCCCCAAGGAGGAACCGAAGCAACAATAAGAAGTCCGGAAAGCAAGCAACAGGCCAAAGATTTCAATTGCACGCCATTACCCATCAAGGAAGGTTGTCATTTGATCTGCACCTTCTTTACCTGAACGAACACAAGCTGGAACTCCTACTCCATATTGAAAAGTTCCAGCAGAAATAAGGCCGGGCGCAGAATGGCTTAATTTGTTTTGAAGATCCGCAACAAAATCAACATGCCCCACAGGAAACTGGGTTAAAGAATCTGGCCAACGACTAACTCTTACATCTACTGGTTTAGATTCAATTCCTAAGGTCACCAAAAGATCAGATTGCAATTCGCTTAACAACTCTTCGTCTGTCATTGATAAGTGCTTGGTGTCGTCAATACGACCAGTAGAAACTCGAAGAATTTCTAAATCTGGGTGCTTTAGGTGAGGCCACTTACTACCAGAGAAAGAGCAAGCAGTCATAAGAAGGCCTGATTCTCTAGGAACAAGAAAACCGCTTTGAGAAGCATCAGCTTCAAAATCTGTTCGAGAATAGCCAAATGTAATGAGCACTACTGAGGCATGTTTAATGGAGGCGAACTCTTTCGCTAATGAAGGGAAACTGTTTTCTAAGAGATTTGATGAAACATGGGCAGGAGTAGAAAGAAGTATCCCATCAACAAGTTCAAATCCATTTTCTGTATCAATTCTCCACTTCTTTTCGGAAAAACTAATATTTTGAACTTGAGTACTTGTTCTCAAAGAAGATTTGAGTGACTCGGTCAATGCAGTAATGATTCGACTCATACCTTCTGGGTGGGCATGAAACACTGGAGCATTTGGATCAACATTTTTTGCAACATTTCGAAGATGGTTCAACATTCCATCAGGATGATGTGCGGCTTCAAGCAATTGTGGAGCCATTAAAGCACAACTCATTTCATCGGCTTTACCAGCATTCACACCACCTAAAAGTGGATCAACAAGGCGCTCTAATACTTCTGAACCTACACACGCTCGAATAACTTGTCCCACGCTTAGGTCGCCAGTAGGTAAAACATGGTCCGCGAATCCTTCTCCGCTGAGCCTTAACAAAGCTTCAGGGGATAAAAGCCCCTCAGGAATGGAATTTATGTTCAATGGAACACCAAGAACATTCGGAGACGGTATTGACTGAAGTTTTTCATCAAGCCAAAGTGAAGCCCTTCGGGCGGAAGGAGAAACTAGTTCTGATTCAAGGCCAAGTTCTTTACATAAATCAAAAGCCCAAGGAACCCGAGCAAGAAAAGAATCTGCACCTTCATCAACAGCAAGCCCTGCAAAAGAAGAGGTAACAAGTTTCCCCCCACATGTGCTTCCAGATTCAAAAATTAGAATCTCAGTGTCTTGTGAGTTTCTCTGCAGGTAGTACGCAGATGCAAGCCCTGATATCCCCGCACCGATCACCGCGACTCGTCTAAGAGCCATTTCTTTCCGCCATATTAAGTGGATATGAGTGAACTTGTTCAACTACTTTTTCAAGAACCTCAGGGTTCGTTTCAGGTAAAACACCATGACCGAGGTTAAAAATATGCCCAGGATGACTTTTATTTCTCCCGAGAATGTCTGCTACCTCATTTGCAACTACTTCTTCTGATGCGAAACAAATAGCTGGATCAAGGTTTCCTTGAAGAATTGCTTCTGGCCCAAGCCTCATACGCGCAATATCAAGCGGAGTCCGCCAATCTATTCCCATCACTGAAGAACCAGCTGAAGCCATTAATTCAAGAATTTCTCCGGTCCCGACACCGAAATGAATAGTTGGAATATTTAAAGCATTTATTGCTGAGAATATTTTCTTACTGTGGGGTAAAACAAAACGCTCGTAAACGGCAGGACTTAGTGCTCCTGCCCAACTGTCAAATAATTGAATCGCAGAAACTCCCGAAGCAATTTGCGAATGTAAAGAGGAAATAACTATCTCTACGAGTCGATCCATTAACGCATCCCATAAAGCTGGATCTTCAAGCATCAGTGTTTTAGTTCGAGCGTAGGTTCTAGAAGGCGCCCCTTCAATTAAGTAAGAGGCAAGAGTAAATGGTGCACCTGCAAAACCAATTAAAGGAACAGTTAATACCTTTACTAATTGCTGAATTGTTTCTAAGACATAAGGAGTGTCATCTTCTGGTTGAAGCGGTCGTAGACGGTTTAAATCATCAGCGGAAGAAAAGGGGTTTTCTACCACTGGTCCAATGCCAGGATGAATCTCTACGCCGAATCCAAGAGCATGCAGAGGAACGACTATGTCCGAATACAAAATGGCAGCATCGGTGTTATACCGATGAACCGGTTGCAAAGTAATTTCAGTTGAAAGATCAGCATTTTTTATCGCATCTAAAATGCTTCCATCTCCCCGAATCTTTCTGTATTCAGGCAAAGATCTTCCCGCTTGTCTCATGAACCACACAGGAGTATGTTCATGCGGCTCGGCTCGACAAGCAGCTAAAAATGGAGAATCAGATAAAGGGTTCATTGCATAGATTGGTTTATTGATCGTTCTAGAATTTTACGTGATTTCAGGGCATGCGGGTTAGAAAGATGAGCAAGTGTTGAAGTCCTAGCCATCTGACAAATTTCCTCTGGGTTGTCTACCGACATATTGTCTTCTCCTCGAACTCTCAGATCTTCCGAGGTTGGTTGAAATACCAGAACAGAAGTTCCATAACTACGGATTCGTTCTACCTCTCTTCGTAAAGTACGGCTATGCCATGCTCTTCCAATTGGACCGCCGGGCCAAGAAGATTCACTTGGAACAGCAGTCATAGCAGAAGAAATTACGACTACGTCAAGGCCTAAAGGCGCAACTAAATCAGCATTAGTGGAAGAGTGGATACCTCCGTCTACATAACGAACACCATTTAATTCAACCGGGCGGAAATAACCCGGGATAGAGGAAGAAGCTTGAACAGCTGTTCCCACATCACATTCAACATCATCTCTCCCAAAAACCACCCTCTTCCCCGAATCAAAATCAACGCTGCATATCCAAGTAGACATATTTGGCCATGGGTCAGGATGAGATTCATTAATGCGCGCTGAAAGAGAAGAAGCATCTCCTTGCCCTTCAGGCAACATTCCGGCTAAAGACACAACAGGTCGAGGCCTTCCCCGACCCAACACACCTTGAAGTATTAAGTAAGGACTAGCTGGCCACAAAGACTTATGAGGAGGAGGACTCTTTGGAAGACTAAGTGGAGTTACAACTCGGCCTCTGATCATTTGTCCTTCAGGACTCAACTCTTCATTTGAATAATATGCAGCATGATCAGTAGCGGATAAACCTGCACGAAGCCCAACAGCGGTACTAGCACCAGCAGAAGTTCCAACTATTAGATCTGCTGTTCTTGGATCCCACCCAGTAGCTTCAAAGAGTCCTGATAAAACTCCAGAGTGATAGGCGGCACCAGAAGTTCCCCCAGCACTTAATACGAGTCCAACAGTAATCATGCTCCCCATCGTCGCAGATTAAAGGAAGAAACCGACACTTTAGAGCAGATTGGTGAAGATATTTCCTCCGCTAGAATAAATCTTCGGCCAATTATGGGGAAAACGCTCATAGGAGGAATGAATTCTCATAGGAACCATGAATTGATTATGTCCATATTTTCGGAGGGTGTAGATGCATCCTGAACTTGAAGCTGAACAAGCCTATGTAGATAAGGCGTATTTTTATCTGGAATCTGCACGGCTTCGAGCGCTTGATTTGACTGACATGGTGGAGGTAGGACGCGGAGGAACCAATCAAGCTCGCTTTGAAAAAGAAGCAATATGGGATTCAGTTGCTGGTCGTCTAGAGGAACTAGATCTCGGTGAAGCTGCTCTTGTATTTGGGCGTATAGACCAAGAAGAGGGACTTGGAAGCAACCGTTACTACATAGGAAGAATAGGGGTCTGGAATGAAACCCAAGATCCAATAGTTGTTGATTGGAGGGCACCAATCGCAGAAGCTTTCTATCGAGCTACCGGACCAGAACCTATGGGGCTAGAAAGGCGAAGACATTTCGTCAGTCGACGTCGCCAGCTTTTAGCCATAGAAGATGAACTATTTGGAGATATAGAACGATTTCGTGATGGAAGTAACCGTCTTCGAGGTGAAGGAGCGCTAATCGCCGCTCTAGAGACTGAACGAACTGGACGTTTGGGTGACATTGTTGGCACAATTCAAGCAGAACAAGATGCAATTATCAGAGCTCCGCTCGCTGGTGTTTTGTCAGTACAGGGAGGACCAGGTACAGGGAAAACCGTTGTAGCTCTTCATCGAGCCGCCTACCTTCTTTACACTCATCGATTCCCTCTTGAAGGGCAGGGAGTCCTCGTTGTCGGACCAAATCGACTTTTCTTGGCTTACATCGAACAAGTTCTTCCATCTTTAGGAGAAGCAGGTGTAGAGATGGCTTCTCTAGCAGATCTGATTGATCGGGCATGGGTTGATGACCGAAGAGACACAGAAGAAATATCTAGGTTAAAAGGTGACTTACGTATGGTGCGGTTCATTTCACGTGCTATACGAACTCGCCAAAGACCCTTGCGTGAAGATTTTAGAATCGGGCATGGAGTGCAGTGGTTGTATCTATCTGCTGAGAAAAGTGCCGAAATAGTTTCAGAAGCTCGCCGTCGTTTCAGAACCCACAATGCAGCACGCAGGTTTGTTGAAGCGGAGTTCTTTCAAGAATTAGCTTTAAGTGGGCGTGAATCTCTTGACCCTAAAGGCCTAGCAGAGAGGTTGAGAGGAGATATTCAAATACGGGAAGCACTTGAATGGATGTGGCCAGTGCTAACACCGGCCCAATTGCTTAACGACTGTTTTGGCTCACGTGCGTTAATTCGTGCTGCTGATCCAAAACTTACCGAGAGAGAAGTAGAAGCTCTTTATCGTCCACGTTCTAAAATAGCTGAAGAGGTCCGGTGGACAGCGTCGGACGCATCTTTATTGGATGAAGCCCGCGCTGCTTTAGGCGCAAGACCAGGACGACGTGATCTGGAAGCTATTCGAACTTACGGGCATATTGTTGTTGATGAAATTCAAGACTTGTCGCCTATGGATCTAAGAATGCTTGAAAGAAGATCACTAAATGGGTCAATGACTGTGGTAGGAGATATTGCGCAGGCAACAGGAGCTTGGGCGCATAATGACTGGGATAGCATCCTCGAGCATTTACCTGACCGTCGCCCCGTTAACCAATATGAACTTACCGTTGGGTATCGCATCCCGGCACCGCTAATGGATATAGCCGCAAAAGTATTAGTTGAAGTAGCGCCTAATCTCACTCCGCCACGTTCCGTGAGAAGTGATGGAGATCCACCGAGATTCATATCAGCGCAACTTAATGATCAACAAACCGGTTTGATTCAAGTAATAAAAGATGAATTAAACGCAGTTGGTACCGGAAACCTTGCAGTAATTGTTGCTGCATCACAGATAGAAGAAATTGAAGAATTGCTTTCAACTAACAAAATAGATTTTGGGAGACCGACTCGAGCAGGTCTAGATTCTTCTGTAACCGTGGTTCCAGTCGGACTGGTAAAAGGTTTAGAGGTTGATGCGGCAGTAGTGGTCGAACCGAGACGTATAGCTGAAGAGCAAGAACAAGGACTTCGCGCTCTCTATGTTGCGCTTACACGGGCAACAAAAAGAGTAGCAATTGTCCATTCCGACTCTTTACCAGAAGTACTTCGCCAGTTTTAAAATTCTGTTCTAGCAACAGCTATTAGTTATGTGATATTGCATCTAACACTTTTAGTCTTGAAGCTCGATACGCAGGAAGAATCGCCGCAATAATTCCAAAGATTGCGGAGATCAGAAGATACTGGATTACAGACCTAACTGGTATTGAAAGCTCACTAACGATTGAAGTATCAATTGCTGCAGTAGCAGCAAGCCCAAAGAGTATTCCCATAGCGACTCCTAAAATTCCACCAAAGAGAGCAATAATTACAGCTTCCCAGCGGACCATACGGCGCACTTGACGTCTAGTCATGCCAATTGCTCGTAGAAGCCCCAGTTCACGAGTTTGTTCATATACCGAAAGAGCCAAGGTGTTGGTGATACCTAAAACCGCAATCAAGAGAGACAAGCCAAGAAATACTGTGATGATCCTCAACACTTGATCAAGCTGCGCTTCAACAGACTCCCGGTATTCTGTTTGGCTTTCTACCGCAAGTTGTGGATACTCATCAGTGAAAGTAGTTACTAATCCAAGGGCTTCATCAGTGTTAGCTAACGGACTGTAAAGGACACTGAGAAAAAAGTCTTGCGTCTGTGGTAGATATTTTTCAAATGTTGAGTTGTCGACAACCCAATTGCCAAGCAGCGTGGCGTTATTGTAAATGCCGACGATGGTTAGATTTGCTTCACGAGTACCACCAAATTTGACCGAAACTTGATCCCCAATAGCAAAATTGTTTGTTTCTGCGGGATCAGAATGAAGAAGTAATACTCCATCTGAACCGTCAGGGACTTGAGCGTTTATTGAGCCTTCTGCAACGTCAATATCCATGTGTTGAGACAGTAAGGATAAATCCGTGCTAACAACATCCTTATAGTCATCGGCAACTGTCATTCCGGAGAAAGCAAATCTGTAGTTGATCGTTGAATCAATTAACTCTGGATTCTCTTCTGCGGCGATGCGTAAATCAGTTACAAGATCAGAGGAAAATCCCGTAGGGGGACCGAAACTTCCTTGTGAACTGATAAATAGATCAGCGGAGATGCTTGTATCAAGTGTTTTCCCAATAGTTGCTTTAAGGGAATCGCTAACTACCGCAGCCATACTTACAAGTGCTAACCCGATAGTGAGAGCAGCAGCAGTTGCCGCAGTACGGCGTGGTCGACGGCCAGCATTCTCTTTCGCAAGCCTTCCGGGCATTCTGAATACTTTCTGGATTGGCAAACCAAGGAAGTTGGCGATTGGCCGTGTGGCTACCGGACTTAGAAGGTAAACGCCCCCAAAAGTAGCCAAAGCACCAGCAGCTAGAAGTGTTAATTGAGGAGCAGTGCTCAAACTGTCTCTAAAGATGCTGATCAATAACATGATTACACCTATGCAAGCGACGCTAACCCCACCGATTAAACGCCGTGAAAGACTTGTTGGCGTAAGTCCGGGCTGATCACGAAGAGCTTCAACTGGAGCTATAGAACGCACTCGGTTAGCGGGACCGATAGAAGATACAACAGTAGATCCAATACCTATCACAGCAGCCACAATGATTGTTCGTGAACGGATAGGTAAAGATCCGGAATCACTGCCTAGTCCAACAGATTCAAGTAATTCTTGCCCGCCTAAAGCCAATCCGTAACCAGCGACTAGCCCTAAAGCACTCGCAAATACGCCGATTAAGACCGCTTCTAAAATCACAGATTGAACGACCTGACGTGAAGTAGCGCCCAATGCTCGTAGAAGTGCGAGCTCTTTTACGCGTTGCCCAAGAACGATAGAGAAAGTGTTATTGATAATGAAGGCACTAACTATTACAGCAATAATGGCAAAAGCTAATAAAACGTTTGAAAGAATATCAATGAACTGAGAAAAGTCATCTTGGTTCTCTTGGGTAATGGTCTCAGAGTCAACCACTTCTATCTGTATGTCAATATAAGAAGTAAGAGCGTCTTGTTGTTTTTCAGGCAGAGCTAAGAAGTTTGAGGCAAATTGATCAGTAAATCCGTCAAGTAAAGTTTGAAGAGAATTCTGTACTGTCGGGATATCAACCCCTTCTTCAACTTCAATCAATATTTCATCAAAGGTTCCTATTTCCCCGAAATCCCCTAAGGGAATATTTCTATTAAGAAATGTTTGCGCTGTTTCAGTTTCAAAGATAGATATTGTGGCGCCGGTAGCTTTGTTTTCATCGGGAGACCGCCAGTTCGCTGTTCCCACTAACTCAAAAGTCTTATTTCCAGATGGGCCACTAATTTGATATGTGTTGCCAATAACAAAACCGTTATCAGAAGCAGTATCTACATCAAGAGCGAATTCACCGATCACAGATTCGTCTTCAATAGGGCCAGTCCACACTGGACTACGGCCTTCAACGATGAAATATTGTGTCAATTTCCCTGCTTCGTAGTAATTGACACCAAACTGGGGCGCACCGAAAGTGGTTACGGCTTCTGATTCGCCGTCACTATTAATAAATATTGGTTGTACGTTGAATGCCCTGATAAAAGGCGCAACTGTTTTAATACCAGATACTTCGGTATTCACTATTTCAAGAATCTGTTCTGGGACCGGAACGCGAATCGAACGATCAGCGTCCTGCGGCACAGCTGCTCTCACTATTAGGTCTTGGTCACTGCCAATATCAGCAGACAGTTCGTCAAATGAATCTCGAAGTTGATCAGTGAGGAAGAAAGATGTTGAGAGAAACGCCACACCGAGTACAACAGCGAAGGCAGTTAACGCATACCGTAATTTTCTGCGACTTATATTGCGGAGGGTAAGTCTAAACATTAGCCATCAAGGCGTTTCAGGGTGTCAAAGATTTCTTCAGAAGAAGGAGCGCTGAGTTCTTCCACTATTTTTCCGTCTGCGAGAAAAAGAACCCGGTCGGCACGGCTAGCTGCTGCAGCATCATGGGTGACCATTACAAGGGTTTGATTTAGGTTATCTACAGCAGATCTCAAGAAATCAAGCACTTCGTTACCAGTGATTGAATCTAGATTTCCAGTTGGTTCGTCTGCGAAAACGATAGCCGGTTGAGAAACTAGTGATCTGGCTACCGCAACTCTTTGTTGTTGCCCACCAGATAGTTGATCAGGGCGGTGGTCTAATCGATCCGCAATGCCCACTGCATCAACTATTTGATCTAGCCAAGAGGAATCTACTTTCTGCCCTGCAAGATCCATAGGAAGAGTAAGGTTCTCTTTTGCTTTCAAGGTGGGGATTAAATTGAAGGCCTGGAATACAAATCCAACCTTGTCGCGTCTAAGCAAAGTGAGTTCTCGATCAGATAGATCACTAAGGGAAACTTCATTTATAAAGGATTGTCCAGTGGTAAGGGTGTCAAGTCCAGCCACACAGTGCATAAGAGTTGATTTCCCAGATCCTGAAGGGCCCATGATTGCGGTGAATTCTCCTGCTTGAAATTCCACATTAATTTCATCAAGAGCCCGTACCTCAGTTTCGCCTTCACCGTAGATTTTGGTTCCATTGACGACGCGCGCCGCTGTAATTGAAGAAGTGTCCATATAGATAGGTTAGAAGTCTTTAGATCAGATGAGTTAAGTTATTTCTATATATGCAAAAAAATTTTGAAGTTCATATACGTCTGGTTGAACAAAAGGATCTTAACACTGTGTTGTTAATGAACAACGAAGCTGTCCCAGCCGTAAACGAATTAAATGCTGAAGATCTCCAATGGTATTTTGAAGTAGCAAATACCTTCTTTGTGGGAGAAATAGACGGTGAAATAGTTGGTTTTCTAGTGGGTCTTGATGGACCAGGACTACCTTATGAAAGCGAAAACTATGCATGGTTTTCATCCCGGTATGAAAAGTTTTTGTATGTAGATCGTGTAGTAGTAGATTCTGGAATTTTCAGTCAAGGACTTGGTCAACTTTTTTACAAAAAATTCATTGAAGACTCATCTGGATATTCATTTTTGTGCGCCGAAGTGAATCTTCGACCCAGAAATGAGCGTTCTTTACGGTTTCACGAAAAGTTTGGTTTTAAGCCCGTAGGCGAACAAGATACCAACAAAGGTAAGAAGACCGTTCAAATGCTTGAGTACAAAATTTCTTAGGGCTAACCCGGGACAATTCTTGTGCTAGCTGGCTGATGCCCTAGGGAGCCACAAGACCAACAAAGATCTCCGAGGCTACCTCGCCAAGTAACCTCACACTGACTACATACCAAACTCACCCATCCGAGGGGTTCATTTGATGCAACAATTCCCTGTTGCAATGGAACGGATTGGTTCAAAAATGGTTTAAGGGCCATGCGCGGCACCCTAATCAAGCCAGAGACCCGAATGGGTGATACCCCCCAAGGTTTCGCTTCTCGTATTGTCCTCTAGCCTTTGTAAATAACAAGAAACATAAATTACCTATGTAAATAAATCATTGCCTAGGAGGCATCGTGACAGAAGAAAACCAAGACATACCAGCAGCAGACGGGTCCAGCCCACGACGCACAGAGTTTTCTGCACCACCCCCAATGGTGATAGATGTTGAAAAAACCTATACAGCTGAAATGGTTACTTCCATGGGGTCAATGACTATTCATTTGAATCCTGCTTTAGCCCCTAAAACAGTAAATAACTTCATTTTTCTCGCACGTTGGCATTACTACGATGGGATCATTTTTCACCGAATTATTGATGGATTTGTTATACAAGGAGGGGACCCACAAGGTACAGGTATGGGTGGACCTGGGTATAGATTCGAAGATGAGTTACCGGCACCAGGACGCTATGAGTTGGGTTCATTGGCTATGGCTAATGCTGGACCAAATACAAATGGAAGCCAGTTCTTTATCATCACTGGACCGAGTGGCCAGGGCTTACCGCCTCAATACTCATTATTTGGTCAAGTAATTAGAGGCTTAGAAGTAGCAGACGCCATGCAAAAAGTCCCTACTAATCACAGTGATCGACCAGAAACTGACATAGTGATTGAATCGGTAACAATCACAGAAAACGAGGAGGTATAGACATGGCATCGTCAAATTACGGAATAAAACAGGTCGGAATTGTCGGTGGAGGACAAATGGGAGGTGGAGTCGCTGAAGTAATGGCTAAAGCAGGACTCCAAACAGTAATCAAAGAAGTCAACGCTGAACTAGCAGAAAAAAGTCAAGCGGGTATTGAAAAATCATTAAACCGTGCCTTAGAGCGCGGGAAACTTGACCAAGAGTCCCATGCCGCAGTCTTATCTAATCTCTCCTATACAACAGATCTTGCCGATCTTGCATCAAGTGATCTGGTAGTTGAGGCAGTAGTTGAGTCGTATGAATTAAAGGCACAAATTTTTTCTGAACTGGATGAAGTGGTGACATCTTCCGAAGCAGTTTTGGCTACAAATACATCATCAATACCAATTATTGATATAGCGATGAACACAAAGAGGCCAGAGCAGGTCATTGGTTTACACTTCTTCAATCCAGCTCCAGTAATGAAATTGGTAGAAGTTATACCATCAGTTAGGACTTCAGAATCGGTGACCCAAAACATAACTAACTTCACGACAGAAGTAATTGAAAAAACTGTGGTCGCAGCTAAAGATCGTGCAGGCTTTGTTGTCAATATGCTCTTAGTCCCTTACATGCTTGCTGCTATGAAAATGTATGAAGCAGGCCATGCTACGGCGGAAGACATAGATGCAGGTATGAAACTTGGAGCGGCTCACCCAATGGGCCCATTGGAACTAAGCGACATGATTGGTCTCGACACTATGCTGCTTGTCGGTGAAACTTTGTTTGCTGAATACGGGGATGCCTTTTATCTGCCGCCACCGCTATTGAAGCGCATGGTTGCAGCAGGCCAACTCGGCAGAAAATCAGGACAAGGTTTCTATTCTTACTAATAGTAAAAGGGAAGCTATTAGGCGATGAGGTTAGCCCAGTTGCCTTAGTTGCTTCATGAATGAATATGTCGTCTGCTGATTCTAAAAATAGTTCACCAATTGGGCTCGTTGTGAATCCGCGATCAGGAACGGACGTAAGAAGAGCAATTGCTGCAGCTGGGAGTGTCACAGTCGCAGACAAGGTCAACATTGTCAGAAGGGTCGTCCTTGGAGCATGTGAGGCTGGAGCGAATCGTTTTATTGTGCAAGGTGACCCTCATCGAATAATCGAAAGAGCGACAGAAACAATTCGTGGAGTAGAACTGGATTGGGTAAAAGACCCGCTTACCTATTCAGAACAAGACACGGTTAATGCGGTGCGGTATATGCATGATCAAGGGTGCATGGTTGTGGTGGTTCTCGGAGGGGATGGAACGAATCGAGTAGCAGCACTTGCTTGGCCGGATATACCGGTAATTCCAGTGTCGACCGGTACAAATAATGCATTTCCTATTTTTGTTGAAGCCACTGTGGCTGGAGCTGCAGCGGGACACTTAGCGTTGGGTCAAGTTTCTATAGATGAAATAGCACAAAGATCTAAGGTCGTCAGATTAGAAGTATGTGATCAAAATGGAATTTCAGAAGAACCAGATTTAGCATTAATAGATGCCGTTGCGGTGAGAGACCGATATGTGGGATCGCTTGAACTTTTTGATCCAGAGACTCTTTCACTTGCGGTTCTCACTCAAGCCGATCCTTCTTCCGTAGGATTTGCCGGGGTAGGCGGACTGATTGAAGAAATTAGTTCGTCAGAAGACGCTGGTCTCCTCATTCGGTTTGTTTCTCCTTCAAAAAGTGATCGTGTTGTTCGCGGTCCTACTGCTCCCGGGCATTATGCCGACCTTGGATTAGCGGAAACGAAAAAAATTGGATTAGGAGAGGAAATAATTTTGGAAGGCCCTGTGCTTCTAGCTTTTGACGGAGAGCGAAAGCGACGTCTAGTTGACGGGGCCAAAGCCATAATTAGAGTTCAACGAAATGGTCCAAGAGTTATTGATGTGGCAAAAGTTATGAGATGGGCTGCACAAAATAAAACGTATATAACTGAAGGCCCTAAAAGCTGATTCTCAGTAGGTCATCAATATTTCTGGCAGTTGATCAAAAGAAGCAGCTACTGAAAATATGAAGTCTTTTATTTCGGATTCATCAATATGTTCATGTTTCCAAGTTGAGTGATGAGGAACATGGATAGCTCTTCCTCCAATTGCGAGCACCGGCAAGATATCTGATGGCACCGAGTTCCCAACCATAATAAATTCTCCAACATTGACTTTGTGACGTTGAAGAACTTCTTCATAAGTTTTTGAGTCTTTCTCTCGGACGACTTCAATCCCTTTGAAGTAATGGCTCAGGCCGCTAGAACTAATTTTTTTATACTGATCAGTCGGGTCACCTTTTGTGATTAAAAGTAGTTCATAGCTCTTGGAGAGTAAGTCCAATGTTTCAACTACTCCAGAGAGAATCTCCACAGGATGTTCGATGATCCACCAACCGTTTTCAATAATTGATCTAGTCAGATCAGCATTAACTTCGCCTTGAGTTAGCTCTATGGCAGCTTGGATAGACGAGAGCGTGAAACTTTTCACGCCATACCCATAGCGTTTTACGTTGTTTCTTTCTATATCCAGCAAGGTTTCATCAACGACTTCACCGTCAGCCCATCTTGATAATAAATTGCGAAGTTTTTCTTGAGCAAAATCAAAACGTGCTTGGTTTTCCCAAAGGGTGTCGTCTGCATCAAGGCCAAGTGTTAGGGCAGAACTCATAGGAGAAATCTTAGAGGTAAATTTAAGTAAACAAAGAAGGGAATCCCCGATTTCGCTTCTTTGTCGGACTAGCGTTACAGGTTATGCGCCAACTTTGTATGCGATCGGCTTGCAACGGCCCTGCTGTTGTTCTGGTCATAATGAATCATTCTGAACTTACGTTTACTATTCGTGAGCCAGGAGAAATTGACGGTCCTGGAAGGGTAGTTCTTTGTGAAACCCATCTTGAACGGATGAAGGCTCCTATCGGGTGGACAATCATAGATGAACGCCCAGGAGGAGATGTCATAGCTTTACGGCCATCCAGTAAGTCTGAAGAGGTAGAAGTCAATCCGCAGCCAATAACTGAAGCTACTCATCCACTTCGGTCCCGCTCAACAGAATCTAATGAAGAAGATTCTTCAGTAAAGGAAATGAAACCTTCTAAAACTCCTCTTCTTGCTAGGGCTTTTCTTGGTGTTGACCGCCATCCAGCGTCGACCACTGGTTCCTCTCCTGTTGATGAGGATGATGACATCGACTGGGATCAACGTGACCTCCTTAACGAGCAAGAAGATGAGCAGATGTCACTTGAAGATATGGAGCCATACGAACCAGATCCCGCATAAGTCAGGGCAATTTAGGCCCTTGGGATAAAAATGAGGTCTTGGCTATTTGCTCTTTTAGTTTGTTTCCTTGGAATAGTAGTTGCACTAGGTCTTCTATTTAACGGGGACTCTGATGAAATTATTGAGAACCTCACTCCAACTTCAACAACGACCACTTCAACAACGACCACGACCACTTCGACAACAACTACTTCAACAACAACCACGACCACTTCAACAACAACTACGACGACTGAAGCTCCTTATGACGGTTGGGTAGACCCAGCTTCAATAGGTGAGCCTTGGGGAGAATCGGTAGAGGGTGTTCTAACTTTTCGAGGATCTCCAACTCGTAGCTGGCATGGAGAAGGACCCGTTCCGCAAAACCCTATTTCAGCATGGGAATTTCCTTCTGAAAGAAGGATGTGTTCAGTGAGTAGTGTGGCAGGAGAGTCTAAACAATGGTGCGGTATGGGCTGGACCGGACAACCTGCTCTACTTGAACGCGAAGGAGATACCTGGCTCATATTCGGCGCTTACGATGGAAATGTACATTTTGTAAATGCACAGAACGGTGAACGATTTCTGCCAGATTTTCAAACCGGAGACCTAATTAAAGGATCAGTCACCGTAGACCCAGATGGGTTCCCACTTGTGTATGTCGGGTCAAGAGATGATTACCTCCGAATTATTAGCTTTGATGGAGGAGAAGCAAAAGAATTATGGAGATTCCATGCTTATGACGTTTCTCCAACAAAATGGAATAACGATTGGGACTCTTCTCCATTAGTAATAGACGACTACTTATTTGCAGCAGGAGAAAATAGTAGATTTCACATCTTCAAGTTAAATCGCAACTACGGCTTAGAAGGTCAGGTAATAGTTGAGCCGGAACTAGTTTTTGATTTCCCAGGATGGGACGATGAACTTTTAAGAAACGTCGGCTCGAATGTTTCAATTGAAACATCTCCCGTAATTCTTGGAAACACTCTGTATTTTGCTAATTCAGGAGGATTAGTACAAGGATGGGATATTTCAGGTCTAAAAGAAGGAGAAGAGCCGAGTCGAGTATTCCGTTTTTGGGCTGGAGATGACATTGACGCAACAATCGTTCCCGATGACGAAGGCTTTCTGTATATAGGAGTGGAATATGAGCGTGGCACCAGTCGCTCCGAAGAAGTAGGGCAGATAATCAAACTCGATCCTTTAGATGAAGACAATCCAATTATTTGGTCTCTGGATGCACGTTCATATATAAATTCTGGAATTTGGGCGACTCCAGCTATTTATAAAGACTTATTAATTATTCCCACAGCACAGGGGCAAATTCTTGGCATTGATCGAATGGAAGGAACCATTCGATGGGAAATCAACCTTTCTAGTAAAGTTTGGTCCTCTCCAGCGATTGTTGACGACATTATGGTCGTAGGAGATTGTCAAGGGAACGTAAGAGCTTTTGACGTTTTAGATACTTCTATTACTCCAAGAGAACTTTGGAGCGTAGACACAGGTGGGTGTGTTGAGGCAACTGCTGTTATTTGGAAAGGCTCTGTTTACGTAGGTTCATGGAGTGGATACTTGCATGCAATTCGCGATTTCGTACAATGAAACTCATTCAGATAGATTTAAAATAGACACGAACAAAAAGTTCTATTTTTATTAGAGGATTCGATACATGGCGGAATATACCGAAGAAGAAATTCGAGAGTTAGCTCGTAAATTGTTAGAAGAAGTAGATCACACAAAGGTAGATCAACACACTTTCAGGGGAGAACAATTTGATCGAGGGTTAGCATTTGTTCAGTTTCCTGAAGGCTTGGGTGGTTTAGGTCTTTCTAGCCGCAAGATGCAAACTGTTGTGGACACTGAGCTGCGTTCAGCTGGAGTCCCTTATCACGACTTAGCAATTAACCCAATAGGCATTGGAATGGGCGGTCCAGTCGTATTGACCTATGCATCTGAAGAACAAAAGAAACGTTTATTGCGACCAATGTTTACCGGTGAGGAAATTTGGTGTCAGATGTTTTCTGAACCTGGATCTGGTTCAGATGTTGCAGGACTGGCGACGCGAGCAATCCGAGACGGTGATGAATGGGTAGTGAACGGACAGAAAGTCTGGACAACGCTCGCACATGTAGCTCGATGGGGAATGCTTGTAGCACGTACAGATCCCGATCAACCAAAGCATAAAGGTCTCACGTACTTCCTTCTAGATATGCAATCGGAAGGTGTAGATGTGCGGCCTTTATATCAAATCACCGGAGACGCGGAATTTAACGAAATTTTCCTTAGTGATGTTCGAATCCCTCATGAAAATGTTTTTGGAGATGTTGGAGGCGGTTGGGCTGCAGCAGTTACAACATTGATGAATGAAAGAGTTGCCCTTGGAGGAGGGGTTCCGAAACAAGGAACAGGTCCTATCGCAGATTTAATGCATATCTGGGAAGAACGAAAAGGATCACTAGATGATGTCAGTGCTTCCGTTATGAGAGACCGTATTTCGGAACTATGGATACAAGCGGAAGCTCTTCGCTTAACTAATTGGCGAGCTAGAGAAGCCAGTAAATCAGGTAATCCAGGACCAGAAGGGTCTGTAGGAAAACTTATGTCTGCAGAGATGAATCAGAAAATTTATGAATTATGCATGGACATAATCGGACCAGAAGCGTTAACGTTTGAGGCCGGATATGAAAGAAACCGAGGAGACGGATCTTCTTGGGCTAGATCAAGCCTCAAATACAGTTTCTTGCGCTCAAGAGCGAACACCATTGAAGGTGGAACTTCTGAGGTAATGCGCAACATTCTTGGAGAACGGGTGCTTGGACTACCTGGTGACGTTCGAGTTGATAAAGATATTAACTGGGTTGATGTTCCAAGGAACTAAATTTAGTTTCTGTACCAAGTAGTTCCAGACGGGCCGTCTTCAAGAATTATTCCTCGGTTAGATAGTTCCTCCCGGATACGATCTGCTTCAGTAAAATCTTTAGCCGCCTTAGCTTTGGAGCGTGCTTCAACCAATGCGTTAATCTTTTCCGCGTCTTCGCCGTCGTTGTCGGCTTTCAAAAGTGAGATACCAAGAACTGCTAAAAGTTCATGGACTGCACTAACCAATGAAGAAGCTTTTTCAAGGTTGTTGTTATCTAAAGCACTGTTAGCAGCACGAACTGCATCAAAAATTATTGCCAGCCCACCTGCTGTCCCTAAATCGTCGTCCATTGCAGTCCGAAACTTCTCTATCACATCAGTAGCAGGACCCATTTTGGGTAAATCCATTCCATCTATTCTTCGTTCGAAACTATCTAGCCGGTCAAGAGCTGCAGTTGCTGCTTCCATTCCATCTTCATTTATTTCCATTGTTCTTCGATAATGAGTTTGGAGAACTAGCAAGCGAAGAGCCCGTGGATCCCAAGAACTTAGTAGTTCGTTAAGAGTAAGAAAATTACCGAGAGACTTAGACATTTTTTCATTGTTAACTTGAACCATCCCGTTATGAACCCATGTTCTGGCGAATAGTCGGTCACATCCAACGCACTCTGCTCGTTCATTTTCATGATGTGGGAACATGAGATCGTCACCGCCGCCATGAATATCAAAGTCATCACCTAATAGGTCTAGAGACATTGCGACACATTCAATGTGCCATCCAGGACGACCCAAACCCCAAGGTGATTCCCAAGCAGGTTCATCAGGTTTTGCTGCTTTCCAAAGAGCGAAATCAAGTGGATCCTGTTTCTCAGTATCCACCTCTACTCGAGTACCAGCATTTTCTCGTAGTTGGTCAAGAGACTGATGAGCTAAAGCTCCGTAGTCATCAAGTTTTTCTACTGAGAAGTAAACCCCAGAAGATGTTGAATAAGCCATATCTCTATTTACAAGATCTTGAATAATAGCGATCATCTCATCGATGTACTCTGTAGCTCGGGGTCGATAATCAGGGCGGATGATGTCTAGCCGATCCATCTCTTCTATATATTTTTCTTCGTATAGCCTTGCTAGTTCAGGTTCTGTTGTTCCTTCCGTAGCGGCGCGTTCAATAATTTTGTCATCAATATCAGTGATATTGGAAACAGCGGTCACTTCATAACCAGACCATTTCAAGTAACGAACTAATACATCGAATGCTAAAGAAGAACGGGCATGACCAAGGTGTGGAATATCGTAGACAGTGGGGCCACACCAATAAATAGAAACTTTCCCAGAGTCTCGAGGCACGAACTCATTCTTGTTTCCAGTCAAACTATCGGCAAAGCAAAGCATTAGATCAGGATACAACAGACCTGATACTTAAGAAGTGAGCGCTAAATTAAAACACCGAGCAACGCTGCTGCTTCACTAAGAGTTGAAGCAGCATTCGAGTCTTCTTCTACTCCCTCGAGGGTTTCTTTAGCGAACAGGTCAAGCGACTCGCGCGCACTCCATGTATCCAAATCATTATCAAGAGCATTCCGTACAGAAGAAAGAAGAGAAGAAGAATCAGGCCCTTTGGAACACTGTGATGCTTTGATTAACCTATCAAGCCGCTCAACGCCTTCATTGATATCTTCATCAAACCATTCAAACCCAGCTCTATAGTGATGACCTAATAAAGAAAGCCTCAGGGCCCGAGGATCATATTTACTGCATAAATCCCGAACAAAAACGAGATTTCCCAAAGACTTAGACATCTTTGTGCCTTCGTAAGCAACCATTCCTACATGCATCCAGTGTCGAGCTAGTGGTTTACCTGTTACAGCTTTACTCTGCGCTTCTTCACACTCATGGTGGGGGAAAATTAAGTCTTCTCCACCCCCATGAAGGTCAATGGTCTCACCTAGGTCACTCATTACCATCGCAGAACATTCAATATGCCAGCCAGGGCGTCCAACTCCGAATGGAGAATCCCATGAGGGCTCGTCAGCAGCGGAAGGCTGCCACAAAACAAAATCAAGTGGATTTCGCTGCTTTGGGTCATCTGGTCGGCCCCCACGTTCTGCAGCATAAGTTTTCATAGTTTCTTCGTCGTAACCAGAAATAGAGCCAAATGAATCAAAAGTGGAGGTATCAAAGAAGGTAATGCCATCCACCATGTAAGTATGACCAGCTTCTTTAAGTTGTTTTATTAAGTTCACAATTGCTTCAATGGATTCTGTTGCTCTGGGCTCAGTAAAAGCAGGCCTCATATTCAAATCAGTCATGTCCTTATTAAATTGCTTCATCTCTTTAGCAGCTAGATCTTGATAATGAATGCCGAGCTCTCTGGCTTTCGGAAGAATGGAATCATCAACATCTGTTACATTTCGAACCATTTTTACTTCATGGCCGAGGTCTTCAAGCCGTCTAATAACTAAGTCAAAGGTTAAGTACGTAAAAGCATGACCAAGATGAGTCGCGTCATAGGGAGTGATACCGCAGACATACATACTTGTTGAAATTTCAGGGTCGAAGACCTTTATTGTTTGAGATGCAGTGTCGTACAGTCTCATAGGCCCAGCCATGCCATTAACCTTTTTCATCTAAAACAACGTAGTAGGAGAAATGCGTCATGGCGCCCTCGGCAGGAATCGAACCTGCGGCCTACCGCTTAGGAGGCGGTCGCTCTATCCGACTGAGCTACGAGGGCAGAAAGAACATTGACTGTGAAAGTTAACACAATTTTAAGTTGTGTGATAAAGAACACACCTTGACATGAGCGTAATTACCGAAAGATAAAATTAATCAGAGATAAGTGGAGGTCAATGAACTTGAGCAGCAACGAACATACTTCGCAACTAGTTGATGTAAGCGCCCCAGGCTCACTCCCTTTTGTAGATTTTGAGATTTCAGACTTCTCAGAACTTATTCATGCCACTGAAAATCTTCATGAGTCGGGACATTGGGCAGTTAGGACACCTGCCGGACCGTTGATTGTCGGATATGACCAAACCCGCGAAATATTACGTGATTCTTCTTGGATAACTGTTCTTTCTGGCCTAAATACTTTCCAAGCAGAAGCAACAATGGATTTAGATCTTGAGGTCTTGGTTGAAAGAGCTAGAGAATTGCTGCCCGGCTCAAGTCAACAATTACAAATGAGGCCTAATGTTCTTTCCGTAGAAGGCGAAGATCATCGACGGTTGCGGAGGCTGGTTAATTCTTCGTTTACTCCAGCAAGTAGTGAATCGCTACGACCATTTATGTATGAACATGCTTCAAATTTGCTTGAGTCCTTAAAGCAAAAAGGTGGCGGTGATTTGGTAGAAGAATTCTGCAGGCCTTACCCAATCCCAGTGATTTGTCGACTCTTAGGAATCGATGACACTGATCAGGATCAGTTTGGAATGTGGGCAGACACGATTTTCTCTGCACTAGATGCTGATGCAAGTGCTGTTTTAGAACGGCTAGAAGGAATCTCTATCGCTCAACAAGAGTTGGACCAGTACACAACAGATCTTGTAGCAGATCGAAAAAGTTGCCCCCATGCCGATCTAGTAAGCGATTTAGTTCAAGCGAGCTATGAAGAAGACCGTTTGAGCACAGATGAACTCGTAGCAATGATTGAAGCAATTCTTCTTGCCGGGACGGACACTACAAGAAATCAACTTGGTTCTCTATTAGCGGTGCTCGCTACACAACCAGATCAATATGAGAAATTAAGACAAGACCGGTCGTTAGTTCCAGCAGCAGTAGAAGAATCGCTTCGATATATAGGAGCCGTCAGGACAACGGCTCGTGTAGCTACTGAAGACTCGGTAATTGATGGTTTGTTCTTTCGGGCAGGAACCACAGTATTTTTAGGCCTTCATGCTGCAGGTTTAGGGCAGCCAGATAGCGGCTTTCAGTTTGATTTGAGTCGCTCAGACCGAGCCCCACATTTAGGGTTTGGATTAGGCGCTCATCATTGTCTTGGGGCGGCTCTCGCTCGAGCTGAACTTCAGGAAGCTTTGAATGCATTCTTAGACGCTGTTCCAGCGTTTCAGTTAACTTCTCCCGTGACTTGGAAGCCGCTTTCAATGGGTATTTGGGGCCCAGAGAAACTTGAATTTCAGATATTGGACAAACCAGTTAATGAAGAAGTAAATCACCACTTGAACTTCCAAAGTAATAAAACTGAAGGTTCTTTTAATAAAGGGACCACAGCCCCAGATTATGAAAATAAGTGGATTCAGGATGCTCATGAAGTGCGTAAAGCAATTTCCTCAGGAATACCACGTCTAGTTAACGCTCCTACACTTCCTCCAATAACAAGATTGATTCATACAACTGTTCGTTTTGGCTTGGCTTTTCTAAGTTGGAAAATTCTTGACCGAAAACTTTCCAAAGAAAAAAGAACAGAGTCTCTTTATCGACGGCTTCGTATCGCTGCTGAACGTCTAGGGCCCACCTATGTGAAATTGGCACAGCTAATTTCTGCTGCTGAAGGTGTTTTCCCTCAGTCTTTAGTCGATGAATGTTCACGATGTCGAGATCAAGCAAAACCTGCTAAGTGGTGGAGAATTAATCGTATTATTCGTGGAGACCTCGGGAAAGTAAATGAAGAGTTCAAAGAATTTGAAATAGAGCCATTTGCTGCTGCTTCTATAGCCCAGGTGCATAATGCAACGCTTAAAGATGGATCTGATGTAGTAGTTAAGATTCAAAGACCCGGAATACAAAAAAAGGTTGTTCGTGATTTACGTGTATTGGCATGGGTAGCTCCTCGTCTAGTTGGACGAATACCAATTTCGGCACTAGCTAACCCGCCAGCATTAGTTCAACTTTTTGCAGAAACAATATCCGAAGAACTGAATTTTCGCCTAGAAGTAGCCAACTTGTTTGAAATTCGACGAGCATTAGCGACAGGAAATAAGAGTCAATGGGTTGCTCCAAACCCAGTTCTTGATAAAACCACTAATCGTGTAATCGTTATGTCGCGTGTACCAGGGATTCCACTAACTCGGCTTGATTCAGAACAACTGAATGAAACAGCTGCTCGTGACTTATTTAGAAATATGGTAGGTGGGCTATTAGAAGGAGCTGCTCTTCATGGCATTTTCCACGGAGATTTCCATGCGGGAAATCTATTTGTTCTTGAAGACGGGGTTATTGGCCTTGTCGACTATGGGATGGTAGGTCGGCTTGATCATGATCGACGGGTTTCATTTCTTCGTTACATCACAAGCTTGATGTCTGGCGATGTTGAATCTCAGGTATTAGCAGTACGAGATTTGGGGGCTTTTCCTCCAGATACTGACGTGAGTGAGCTCATAGAAAAGCTCCAATTAGATCGAATAGATTTTGACCCGCTTCAACTTACAGAGGAACAGTTTGTTTCAGAATTTCAGCAACTTTTGAAAGAATTACTTGCTAGCGGAGCTCGAATACCTAAGGAATTAATGCTATTTGTGAAGAACTTTGCTTACCTTGCCTCATTTGTTCAGAAGTTAGACCCCGATATGGACTTGTTAGAAGAATTCTCAACAATTAGCTCCGGGTTTTTAACCAAACATGGATTTAGGGTTTCTGCAGAACTTGGACTAGGGATAAATGATCTTCAAGTTTCTGAAGCATCATTTAGGCGTGCGGCTGGAATAAGAGATGATGTTGAAGCCCTTACTTGGCGCGACCTCACAAGACGCAGAGACGTTATGGCTGACCGGTTACTGCCATCTGGTTCAGGCATTCGAAATCATGTATTCAACCATGAAGCAGATCAAGAAAAAAGTAATTAATCCATCTTAAAAAGTTTTGAGTTGGAATTGATCGGAAGTAGATGCTTAAGTACTTCATAGATGGATAATCAAGAATTACCTGAAGCCACCCAGCGTGTTGTAGAAACTGGAATGACGCTTGGCGTCATAGTTAAGCCAAAAACTTTTCCTGAGAGCACAAGAACCGCTCAAGAAGCGGCTGATGCTATTGGAGTTGATGTCGGCCAGATAGTAAAGAGCCTCATTTTTCAAGTAGATGAAGAACTTGTTTTAGCTTATGTGAGCGGAAAGAATCAGTTAGACGAATCAAGCCTTGCTTCTGCAGCCGGGGGAGAAGCATGTCAACGAGTAGATGCCCATACAGTAAGAGAAGCCACAGGATTTTCTATTGGAGGGGTACCCCCTTTCGGATTGCGACAAAAACTCCGAGTGTTTATAGACGAAACCCTTCTTAGTTACAGCGAAGTATGGGCGGCTGCTGGAACTCCTAATACTGTTTTTGCGATAGATCCTGAAAAGCTAGTAGCAGCTTCTGGTGCTGAAGTTTCCCAAATTGCTGCAGTGTAGAGACACTAAATTCTCTTGAGATAGTTACCTGCCGAGACGAGATAGGGCTTCAAGTTCATTTAGTCCTTCAACCTTGAATTTTTTTGTACGAGCTTTTGACCCCGCCGAAGTAGAGACCTGCGACCGCTTTATGCCAAGTGCTTTAGCTAATTCTTTACATGCAGCCTCTGTGGCACGGCCGTTTACTGGAGCTTCATTAACTCTGATTTTGATGATCCCATGGTTATAAAGAACGCCGCTCCGACTAGCTCTTGGAGAAACAAATGCTTCTAAATTACAGAAATCTCTTTGTGGCACTATTTAAATAAAGGAGCCAGTGTTTCTCCGGCCAGTGCAACCATCTCTGCATCATGTCCATTGGGAATCATATTTAAGGTCAATCCGTCTAAACCGAGATCAATTAGTCCTTGGATCTGTTCTTTTACTTGATCGGGACCACCAAAAACCATCCTCGAAGTAAGCATGGCTTTAAAGTCATCATCAGCAGCATCCCAATCAATACCTTTAGATTGCCAATACTCTTTTCTAACTACCTCGGCTGCTTCTTCGGTGGGAGCAATGCCCAAAAATCCAAGCCAAGAAACGCAAATCTCGTTTCTATCACGACCTAGTCGGCCACAATGCTCTTCTAGGACTTCTAGTTTTCTAGGTATTTCTTCACGATTACAAATCAAATTGGACTCGTCCGCATATTGCGCCACCATTCGAAGAGTTTTTTTCTCACCTCCGCCACCGATCATTACGGGGATTTTATGAAGGGGCTGGGGCTCGTTTATTGCATCAACAACTGAGTAGTGTTTTCCAGAAAAACTTGGGCGTTCCCCCTCCAGCATTGGAAGAATGATCTGTAAAGCTTCCTCAAGCTTTTCGAATCGATCGGTGAAAGTCCCAAACTCAAAACCGAGAGCGTCATGCTCCAACTCAAACCATCCAGCGCCGATACCAAGTAGGGCCCGGCCACCTGAAATTACATCAAGGGTGGTGATTGTTTTCGCTAAAAAGGCAGGGTTCCTATAAGTATTGCCAGTCACTAGTGAGCCGAGATGAATTTTTGAAGTTCTTGCTGCAAGTGCTGCTAATAGCGAATAGCACTCAAGCATGTAGTCATCAGGATTTCCAATTCCTGGTAACTGGTAGAAGTGGTCCATCACGAAGACAGTGTCAAAGCCGCTCGCTTCGGCAGCAAGAGTTTGGGCAACTACATCTTCAAAAAGAGTTTCTCTGGAGCCATTCGGATAATTGAAATTTGGGATTTGGTAGCCAAGTTGTGTCATAGTCACAGCCTAACTCCCAAGTGCAGTTTTCCAGAAGTTGAACAATGAAAATTGATTAAAACTTTAATTAAATCTAAACTGTATTTAGGAGATAAGTATGAACCGGTCATGGGATTCGTTAGAAACTTTTGAAAATTTTCTAGATAGTGGCGGGATTGTTGAACCAGTTGATGAAATGCCCACAGAATATCGTCAGGCTGTCTTTGACTTCATAGAAATGCATGCGAACAGCGAACTCATGGGTGGCTTAACAGAACGAGATTGGATACCCAGAGCGCCTGGATTACGTCACAAAATGTCTGTAATAGCTAAAACACAAGATGAGATAGGTCATGCTCATCTTTTGTACATGGTTGCTGCAGATTTACAAATAAAAACACGCCAAGAAATGATGAGAGATCTCTTTGCTGGTAAAAGTAAATTTCATAATGTATTTCACTATCGAGCTAAAACTTGGGGAGACCAAGTAGCGATAGCTTTTCTTGTAGACGCGGCAGCTCTCGTAAGTCAACAGGCGGTTTTCAAGAACTGTTCTTATGGTCCTTACAAACGGATCCTTAAAAGAATCATTGCTGAAGAGGGTTTTCATCTCCGATTTGGAGAGGAATCTGTACTACGGATTGCTGAGGGAACAGAAATTCAAAGAAGCATGTTCCAGTCTTCAATAAATGATTGGTGGTGGCCCGCACTTCAGTTGTTTGGACCAGATTCAAAGCCGAATGATTTGCTACTTCGTTGGCACATAAAATCTGAAAGAAATGAGGTTCTACGTGATCGATGGATACAGAAATTCGTGCCTCTTTTACAAGGATATGGATTTACTATTCCTGACCCAGACTTGAGATGGAATAAAGAAGAAAATCGGTGGGAGATAGGCCCTATTGACTGGGAGCCCTTAAAACGGACATTAGCTATGGGAGGTCCTGATTCAGCTCGACGTATTTCTGAAGCGTCAGAGAGTTGGGAGAAGTCAAGTTGGGTTCGCGAAGCTCTGGAAAAAGTTGCGACATGACATCAAATAATTTGACTTCAATTCAGGATATTCATACAGCGATAAATACTGTTAATGACCCTGAGTACCCAGGGATTTCAATAGTTGATTTAGGCTTACTAGAAAATATAGAGATTAATACGGCTGATGAAGTCTTAGTAGAACTCATACCAACTTTTTCTGGTTGTCCGGCTTTAGGTGTTATCGCTCAAGACATTGAGGAAGTTGTTAGAGGGGTACCGGGAGTAAAGAAAGTAGATGTTCAGTGGCTGAACACTCCGGTCTGGACTGTAGATCGGATCACAGCAAAGGCAAAAGAAGATCTTGCAGAAAATTTCACTGTTGCTGTACAAATAAACGAAAGAGTTGAATGCCCAAGATGCAAATCTATGACAGATAAGAAATCCCATTTTGGTCCGAGTCGCTGTAGATCAATACATCTTTGTAGAAATTGTCGTGAAGTTATAGAGGTTCTCCGGGATTAAATATGCGTGTCTATGAAGTTTTTCTTAAACCAGATGGAAAAGAAGAATTCCGTCATGCAGGAAGTATTGAAGCAGCAACCGATGAGCTTGCTTTAGTGCTAGCGCGTGAGAATTATGCGCGACGCGCAGAAGGTACCCATATGTGGTTAGTTAATCGGGAAAATATTTGTGTGAGCGAAGAAGGATTTATCGATTCAAACTTAGATAAGCCACATCGCCATAATGACGGAGAAAGAGTAGCGCGCTGGAGAAAGCTACAACGAAACAAGAAAAACAATGAATGATTCAGTTCTTACCCCTCCAGTAAAAGAGTATTTACTGGCTTTTGCAGATGATGAACATTTGATGGGTCAGCAACATACCGAATGGATAGGAGTAGCCCCTTTTTTGGAAGAAGATATGGCTTTTGCCAGTATTGGCCAAGATGAATTAGGTCATGCTTTGATGTTGTATACGTTGATATTGGAATGTCCTTCAGGCATTGATATTTACGTTTTTAATCGTAAATCTGAAGAATGGCGATCTTGCCAGTTAGTTGAATCAACCCACCGAAGGTGGGAAGAGGCATTAATAAGACATTGGTGTTATGACATGGCGGAAGATCTACGTTGGGAGCTTTTTAGTGATTCGTCGCTACCTGAATTAATTTCAATTTCCGAGCGGGCTTTAAAAGAGGAGACTTATCATCGCCGTCATGCTGAAGCACTTGTTGAGAACTTGCTTATGGTTCCTGACAGCAAGTTGCGTTTGATGAATGCTTTGGAGGTAGTAGTTCCTCAAGTTCTTGGATTATTTTCTCCTATTCCTGGAGAAGAAGAGGCAATCTCTTGTGGAGTAGTTTCAGGAAAATATTCTGACCTGCTTCCGATTTGGCGCACACGACTTGAAGAAAGATTTGGGGTATTAGATTCAGGGTTGTTTATTCAAGCGGATAATGAAAATAGAACCCAAAGGCATTCTGATTTTGATTACTTATTTGGAAGAATAAGAGAAGTCTTTTTACTTGATCCAAAAGCTGTCTGGTAGATCAAGTATTTAGCATTGTGCGTTTGTGAAAGCATTCAAAGAAGCAGCGCCGGTTAGTAGTGGACGGAGTTGGCTATTCAACGCTCTCTGAGTTACTACTGGGATTTCAGAACTATTGATCCACCCTAGTTGTTTTACTTGTAACGCTTTTACTTCCAAAATGTGTAAGTAATCCCATGTTGCTCCTTGAATTTGTCGAGGCGCTAAATTAATTAGATTACGAGCTAAACCGAGATGTTGATTCCAAGAACGCTGGTTTAAATCAGCATTCCCAGTGTTGTGGTCAATAAGTTCAATGTTGCGGTACAGAGTGCAAAAAACTGCTAAACCTTCCGCAGCAGTTGTTACGTCGGGGGGAAGACTAATGGAACTAGAGCTACAACCTCCAGCAATGAGTAAAAGTAAAGCGACTGCTTTTACCCTCAGTTTCTTTGAAAACAACTCTTTATCCCAAGACTGTGCCAGTGCCGGCTACTGGTTTTCTGTTTCGTGAAAAAGTTCCAAGATCAACTATTTCATTGACCATAGGGCAAAGCACTTGGACAGGATCATTGTCATGATCATGTCCAGCTTCACAAGCGGATATTAACTGATTCATTAAATGACCGATTAGCGGAGCGTTTTTAAATTGGTTCCCGCTAGTGCCACAAGCGATATAAAAGCCTCCTAGATCAGTTCGGTCATAAATCGGAGTCCAATCAGGCGTAACGTCGTAATGGCTTGCTAGGCCTGTTGGTCTATTTGGAACAGAAGCTCCAGGAATGCGCTTAGCAAGACGCCAAACCAAAGCTTCCCAACTATCAACTGTCGGATTTAAAGAGTCATCATCTGGATCTTCAACCCAAAAAACAGGATCACAGTCAGCTTCTACTCCACCAACAATTAAAGTCCCACCGGGCTGCGGTCTTGTGTAGAAGCCTAAATCAAGATCGCCGATCATTACTGGGGTATTGGTGAAGTTAAATTCTGCGGGAGCTGGAATAGCGTGAACTTCTTGCCGCATAGCTTTAGTGGACATCTCCATCAATTCACTTACTCCGGCCAAATCGTTTATATGTGAACTCCATGGCCCAGCTGCGTTAATGACAATTGAAGACTCAATAACTTCACCGTTTTCTAACTTGACTCCAGAAACCTTATTTTTTGTTTTTTTGATTTCAACTACTGAGGTTCGCAGAGAAACTTTTGCACCAAAATGACGTGCTGCGTCCATAAGATTTTGAGCTGCTAACTGAGGGTCATCAATAAACCCTCCGTATGGAACAAAGAACCCGCCAAGTTTCCCTTCAGAATTCTTAAAAAACTGATCATCATTTGGCAGACTGGGAGGCCAGAAACGACCAGTATCAAACATTGGGTAGTTATCAGACAAACTCTTTTCGTCTAACTCTTCAAATGGTATTCCCAATTCGTTGAAATGTTTTAGGTAAGAAGAACGGTCAAACCCTGGTGGCTCAAGTAGAAGCATGCTCAGAGGATGAAATTGGGCTATCGGACCGTTTACGTATCCGAGGTGCTCTTCCCATGCATTCCACCTATGGAAAGATTCCCAAGCAGCAACTACGCCTGAACGAGTTGAGTAGTTGAATCGTATAAGAGCGGAACTCGCGCTAGTAGAGCCTCCACCGACAGACTCACCTTTATCAATAACGGTTACTGATCGCCCCGAACGTTGTAACTCCAAAGCGATTGATGCTCCGACTACGCCGGCTCCGATAATGATTACATCTGTCATATGATTTGATTGGGTATTCATTTCTACCTGTGTTTACTTGTTAAGGACTTTATCTAGTTGTACCCGAAGTATCTCTTATTCGTTCTTTTGCTGGGCGTGGCTGGTCACAACGATCCAAGGCAGCTCCCCATGCTGGCGAGTAGCCAAGAGCAAAACGTAGGATTCTGATCAAAATATGCCCTCCGATACGAGCACCGGGTAGATTTCGGACTCCCACAGCTTTTCTTAGTTGGCGTGGGACAGTGGCAGCAGCAGCATAAAAAAGAATTTTGTAAGCGACCAAGATAAATAAAGGTAGGGGAGGTCGAGCTAAAAATTTACGGGCCTCGCTACCGGCGGGAGACGTGTCAACCAGAGGATGTTCAGCTAGCCAGCAAGACAGAGAATTAGCATCAGAAGGTAAAGGATCTGCTCCTAGTAGGGCTCCAAGACGAGTTTGCTCTAGAACGTAAGTATCGGCTTCCGCTTGAGTCATCGAGCGAGAACCATATATGCGGTATGCAGTGAGAAAAGAGTCAATCAAGGCGTTATGAACCCAAGCGGCGAGATCAGATTTATCTGCTGAATATTCTTTTCCGCGATGAGAGATCCCTGATACTGGCCGATGAGCGAATCGAACAGCCCTAATTGATTGATTTACTTCGGCCATTGATCCATATGCTGTTGCCGTAACGTAGGACGCTGTTCGTGAAAGTCGCCCTAGCGGATCTTGTTCATACTGGGAGTGATCGCTAACCCCAGCAGCTACTTCAGGATGAGCAGCTTGCACGATTAGCGCTCTTATACCACCAATAAAAGAAGCAACATCGCTCATAACTAGCCAAGTGACGGAATCAGGACCAAAAAGTCCTGGATCTCCTAAATGGTCAAAAGTGTTCTCTAAAGGATCTGGGGCGTGACTAAAGAGTTCTACGGTGTTCTCAGTGATTCGATCGCGCCATTTCTTTGCCATAACTAATTTTACTAAGTGAAATACTAAGACTCTGAGGTAGTTTCAGAAGACTCTGTTGATGTAGTTGGAGTTTCTAAGACAGTCGTGGTGGTGGCTGGAGGTTCTGTTGTAGTAGTTGGAGGCTCTATGCCTTCGTTTCCTTCTGGAAGAACGATGAATTCAATACGTCGGTTCCTTTTCTTTCCCTCTTGTGTGATGTTGTCGGATACAGGGTCATACTCTCCGTAACCGAGTGTTAGAAGCCTTTCAGGATCTATACCTCGAGCGACTAGCTGTGATCGGACTGCTTCAGCTCTGAGAGTAGATAGATTCAGATTCGCTACCTCATCTCCATCGCTGTCTGTATGTCCAATAATTTGAATTCGAACATTTGGGTTAGATGATAAGAAATTAGCGATTTGGTCAAGAGTGGGAGCAGAGTCTTCGGTGATTCGATCGCCACCACTTTCAAATTCAATAGGTGACCTAGCAGCGGCTTCGCTCAGACGAGCCTGTAGTAAAAGGTCACTCAGAGCGGCTGGTAGCTCCGGAACAACTTCAGTTTCTATTTCAGTTATGACTACTTCAGGAATGATCAGTCGGTTGTCAACACTAACAACGCCAGGTTGAGCTTGTGCCACTCTTCCCGCAGCCTCCTTTAAGTCACTGCTTGGTACACGTCCCTCTAGGATGACCGTCCAATCTATGACTCTAACTTCCACCGTTGGAAGGCCAGCCTGTACCATCGCACTTTGAACTTCAGACAAAAGGTCTTGCTGTCCTTCTTCTGAATTTGGACTATTACTTGCACCAATTGCAGCGACAATAAAGAAAATAGCTATAACCACAATAATGACAATGCCACGTCTCTCTTGAAGTAAATCCCTAAGCCCACCCCCTCTACGATTAGGTGAAGATCGACGCGGACCGCCAAAAGCCGGTCCAAAACTTCTATTCCCACTGTCTCGTGGGTCTCTCATCCAATTCGTCATCTAATATCAATCTCCGCAAAGAGAACGTTATATGTCTATTAGCCTATGCCGCACATAGGTGTTACCTCAGATCTCTCTAGACTCTGAGTATGTCTAGTGAGCAACTCTCAGAAATTTTATTAGCTTCTGATTGTGAGTCCGCGTTATTAGAAGCTATCGAAACAGGCGAGATGGATTCGCTTGTCCCAGAGTTGCTGTTGTTAAGTATGGAACAAGATCCGATACATAGACACAAAGATGTTTTGGCTCACACCATTGCTGTGGTATCTAAAACGGACCCGGAAATAACAGTTCGGCTAGGCGCGCTCTTCCATGATATTGGAAAACCTAAAACCCGTTCATTTGAACATGGCGGAGTAACTTTCCGTCATCATGAGGTTGTTGGTTCAAGAATGGCGAGGAAGAGACTCGAAAAGCTTGGTTATCCAGAAAGCGTCATTGAGGAAGTAGTAGAACTTGTACGACTTTCTGGCCGATTTAAAGGTTACGTCGATGGATGGTCTGATTCAGCAGTACGGAGATATGCAAGAGATGCCGGCCCCTTATTGGGGAAATTGAATCACTTAATTCGATGCGATTGTACAACACGTAATGAAGTTAAGGCCCGAGGGATTCAAGAAGCAATGGACGATCTTGAACGCCGGATCGCTGCTTTAGCAGAAGAGGATCGGCAGGCTGCAGAGCGCCCCGGATTAGATGGAACAGCAGTAATGGAGCATTTGAACATTGAACCGGGACCAGATGTTGCCGAAGCGCTTTCGTATCTACTAGAGATAAAACGAACTGAAGGAGATTTAGATTCAAAAGAACTTCGCATCCGCCTTGATGCTTGGTGGGCTTTAAGGAATCAAGAATCTAGTAAGCAGTAATTTCTTAGGGGAGAGAGAAAGGAGAGATATGAATACCAACCATGAAAGTTTCGTAAATGAAATGACGTTAGAAGAAAAAGTCTCTCTTATGACTGGTCGAGGTATTTGGGATGCTAATCCTGTAGATCGTCTTCAAATACCTGCATTAAAAGTTACAGATGGGCCGAATGGGGCACGCGGTGCAGGACTCTTAGGTACTGGCACTCCAGCTCTTTGTGTCCCTTGTGGTTCTGCTCTTGGAGCGACGTGGAATCCTGAACTCATCCAAGAAATAGGCAAAGTGCTTGGTTTAGAGACACGCGCTCGTGCAAGTCATGTTCTATTAGCTCCAACTGTGAACATTCATCGAACGCCTCTTGGAGGTAGGAATTTTGAATGCTATTCCGAAGATCCATATTTGACTGGTCGTATAGCAATCGGTTTTATCAAAGGTGTCCAAAGCGAAAATGTGGGAACAACGATTAAACATTTTGTAGCCAATGATTCTGAATTTGAAAGACACAGTATTGATTCCCGAGTTCCTGAACGAGCTTTAAGGGAAATTTATTTGCGTCCATTTGAGATGGCGGTAAAAGAAGCTGAGCCCTGGGGAATAATGGGGTCCTACAACCGAGTGAATGGTTCGTTTGCTTGTGAGAATCCAACGTTATTGACAGAAATTCTCCGCGAAGAGTGGGGGTTTACTGGGATAGTAGTCACAGATTGGTATGCCGCAAAAACAACAAATGAAATGGCGCTAGCAGGGCTAGATCTAGAAATGCCCGGACCGGGACGTTTTTACGGAGCCCGTTTAGTAGAAGCGGTAGAAAATGGGGAAGTGCCCGAAGGAGTTATCGATGAAGCGGTTAAGAGGCTTCTTTTACTTCTTGAGAGAACTAACGCTTTTGAAGAGCCATTAAACCAGCCCGAAGAAACGTTGGATGTAAGTGCGCACCGTGAGTTAGCGAGAACTGCAGCAACAGAAGCAATGGTTCTCCTAAAAAATAATGATGTTCTTCCATTCAAGATGGAAAGCATTTCTTCGTTAGCAGTTATTGGGCCAAATGCGGCCGGCGCAATGCTTATGGGCGGGGGTTCCGCATCCCTTGTTCCACAATATGAGATCACCCCAGTAGAAGCGTTAAAAGAAAGACTAAGTCCTCAAACCGAGATTCATTACGAAATTGGGGCGATTACTGATAGAACACCTCGTCCAGTTCCTCAGAGATTGTTGACCAATTCTGAAGGAAGCAATGGATTCCGAGTTGAATATTTCAATGGAGTGGCTTGGGAAGGGGAACCTTATGCAACCCATACGGGTAAAAGTGGACGATTACTTACACCCGAAGATCAATCTGGAGCAGATGAACTCGGATCTTTTTCATTTCGAGCAACAGCTCAACTCCATACCGAGATTGATGGAGATCACACACTGACCCTTATTCAAGCGGGTCGAGCTCGCGTTTATGTAGATGGTGAGATAGTTCTAGACGGAATTTCTGAACCACCGCCACAAGGAGAAGCTTTTTTCGGAATGGGAAGCGTAGAAATAGAAGCAATTGTTTCTTTATCTGCCGATAAACCTGTTGAGCTTACTGTTGAGTTCTCAAGCGAAAAAAGTGTTTTCTTACATGGAGTTCAACTCGGACTTCAGTTCCCAATTGTTGGTGATTTGCTTGAAAGGGCGGTTGATGCTGCTGCAAACTGCGATGCTGCTGTTGTAGTGGTTGGAACAAATGCCGATTGGGAGACAGAAGGTCGTGACCGTGAATTCATGGAGTTGCCGGGTAATCAACCTGAGTTGATTCGACGAGTCTGTGAGGCAAATCCAAATACTGTTGTCGTTGTGAATTCTGGTTCAGTAGTAACAACTGATTGGGCAGATATAGCACCTGCAGTGCTCCAAACTTGGTTCGGTGGTCAGGAGATGAGCCATGCTTTAGTGGATGTTTTGACTGGTGCAGAAGAGCCAGGAGGACGACTTCCCAATACATGGCCCCATCGATTAGAAGACACTCCTGCGTTCATTAATTATCCAGGTGAAGCAGGTGTAGTCAACTATGGAGAAGGGGTATTTGTAGGTTATCGCTGGTATCAAGCTAGAGATATTGATGTTGCGTTCCCATTTGGACACGGTTTGGGCTACACCACTTTTGAGTGGGGAGAACCAGTAATTAGTGGAGCAAAAACGATTGAAGAATTAGAAAAAGGCGAAAAAATTTATGTTTCAGTTCCAGTCACGAACACAGGTGACCGAACTGGCAGTGAAACAGTGCAATGTTATGTTGCTCCAGTTTCGCCAGTTTCACAGAGACCCCCGCAGGAACTCAAAGGATTCCTAAAAGTGAAACTTCAGCCTGGCGAAACAATCGATGCATTGATAGAGCTTGACTATCGCTCCTTTGCCGTCTTTGACCCTGGAGACCCTGACTACGAATCTCGTAATCATCGCATTCCTGTTGCGGCTGGCGGTCATCACTTAGGCCATCGACCGGAATCTGGTTGGTTTATAGATCCTGGAAAGTTTGAGATCAATATAGGAGCTTCCTCTATGGATATAAGAAAGGTTTCATCTGTAGACCTATCCACATAATCGTACTAACCTCAAGAAAAACACCGGGGAGCTCGCACCAAGATGGTGGGCTGAGAGGGTAGTTGTCGTCATCAATTTTGATGAAGGTACTACCGACCCGATTGAACCTGAACTGGGTAATGCCAGCGGAGGGAGATAAATGAAAAAATTTCTATTATTGATCACAGTTATATTTGTCGTAATAACCGTTACCACTTGCGCTGAGAAGAAAGATGACACAGTCACTCTCTTAACTCACGATTCTTTCTGGATCTCTGAAGGCGTATTTGAAGAATTTACTCAGCAAACCGGGGTAAAAGTTGAAGTTCAAATGGCAGGAGACACAGGACAGCTTTTAGCTTCAGCAATACTTACTTCAAGTAATCCTTCTGCCGATGTCATATTCGGGATTGATAACACATTCCTTCAAAGGGCATTGAATGCTGACATATTCGCTGTATACGAATCACCCTCATTAAGCAAAGTCTCAGAAGAAATTCAACTCGATACTCAGCACAGGGTTACACCTATTGATTTCGGTGATGTCTGCATAAATTACTGGATAGATAGCTTTAGCTCAGATCTTCCACCCCCAAAAAACTTAGATGACTTAATTGATTCAAAGTATTCTGGTCAATTGGTTGTGCAGAACCCTGAGACTTCATCCCCAGGTCTGGCATTTTTCTTAGCCACAATTGCTGAATATGGCGATGACTGGGAACTTTGGTGGGCTGCTTTAAGAGACAATGATGTGACTGTTACTTCAGGATGGGAAGATGCTTATGAAGTTGAATTTGTTGCCGGTGGCGGAGAGCATCCACTAGTTGTTTCATACGCTTCAAGTCCGCCCGCTGAAGTTATATATGCCGAAACACCTATTGATAGCCCTCCCACAGGGGTATTGACCGACACTTGTTTTCGGCAAATAGAGTTTGCTGGTGTCGTTAATGGAACAAAGAACCAAGAAGCTGCTGAAAATCTGATTGATTTCATGCTTTCGAATACATTTCAACAAGACATACCAAACTCTATGTTGATGTTTCCCGCTTCAAATGAAGCAGAACTCCCAGCAACTTTTGCTGAATTTGCTGAAGTAGTTGAAGATCCCTACATGCTTGATCCAGAGGTCATTGAAAGAAATCGAAACAACTGGACTGAGCGGTGGACACAAATCGTACTTCGATGAATCCCCAAAAAAGGTTCGTGTGGGCGTTTCTATTTTTTTTACCAGTTTTATTTGTCGGGGTTTTTTTCTATTGGCCATTACTAAAAATTTTTAGTCATGCTTTAGATGGGGAAAGGATTAATGAGTTTTGGTCCTACCTCTCTAGTAAGCCTTTTCGTCAAATTGCATGGTTTACAATTTGGCAAGCTTTTTTATCTACTTTTTGCACAATGATGCTTGCCTTGCCTGCGGCTTATCTTGTGGCACGGTTTTCGTTTCCAGGAAAGAAACTATTTCAGGCTTTGACAACTATTCCTTTTGTTTTACCAACAGTGGTAGCAGCAGGTGCGTTTATGGCGTTATTTCAAAGATTTGGACTAGATCAAGGGATGTTTCGGCTTCATCACACTGTCTGGGCGTTACTGCTAGCACATATCTTCTTTAACCTCGCAATTGTCGTAAGAACAGTGGGTTCTTTTTGGGCAGGTCTTGATCCAAGAGTTGAAGAACAAGCAAAAATTTTGGGAGCAGCACCATGGCACATTTTTAGAAAAATCACTCTCCCTCGATTAGTTCCTGCGTTAGCAGCTGCTGCATCAGTTGTTTTTGTATTTTGTTTGACTTCTTTTGGAATAGTTTTGCTACTCGGCGGGCCAACAAGAGCAACAATAGAGACAGAGATTTGGCGACAAGCGGTTTGGAGAGGAGATATATCGGTTGCTTCTGTCTTAGCTGTTATCCAATTAGGCGCAGTAATGGTCATGGTCTTAATCATGAATTTCTTACAAAAACGACAAGCAGTCGTGGAGAGTAAAGTCGAACTAAATCCTGAGCGAGCATCAAGAAAACTCCTGGTAGGAAATATTCTCCTGTTAGGAATTCTTGTAGGTCTACCAATCGTCATTCTTGTAGAACGAGCAATTGGGGTAGGAGATGGATATTCATTTCAGAACTTTTCAGCAATGGCTGATCGTATTTCTTTAGTTCCCTTGTCATCTTTAGCAGCTCTAAAAAACTCATTGCTGTTTGCTGTGGTTGCAGCAGTTTTAGCCGCCCTTTTGGGAGGTGTCGCCTCATTCTTCGTTGTTCATGGAAATCGTTGGCTCTCTAACTTCTTAGATTTTGGCATGATGCTTCCCTTAGGAGTATCAGCCGTAGTTTTAGGTTTCGGGATGTTGATTTCTTTAGATACACCTCCCTTAGATCTAAGGTCTTCATGGATTTTGGTGCCAATAGCGCACGCACTTTTAGGAATTCCATTTGTTATGAGGACAGTGATCCCAACACTAAGACGTATCGATCCTTCTTTACGCGAGTCCGCTTCTTTGCTTGGAGCCTCACCCAGCAAAGTAACTAAGTACATTGATTTCCCGATCGCGTTTCGAGCTCTGGGAGTCGGCGCAGCGTTTGCTTTTGCAATTTCAATTGGAGAATTTGGTGCTACATCTTTTCTGCCGAGAAGTCCAGACCGGCTGACCGCCCCTTTAGTTCTTTTCCGTTTACTTGGAGCGCCTGGTGAAGCATTGCGCGGGCAAGCTATGGCCTTAGCAGTCACTTTGATGGTAATTACGGCTGCGACGGTAATACTCATTGAAGGTTCCGTGTTTAAGAGAGAAACAATTAGGAGTGATTTCTGATGCTCAGAGTTGAAAATGTAAAAGTCCCATTTGATGGAACATATGTGCTTAACGAATGCGATTTTGAAGTGGGAGAAGGAGAAATCGTGGTACTTCTCGGCTCCTCAGGTTGCGGCAAAAGCACCTTATTGCGCACGGTTGCTGGTCTTGAAAATCCGGAAAGCGGGAAAATATGGTGGGGAACACAAGAAATGACTGAGGTCCCTCCTCATAAACGTGGATTTGGTTTGATGTTTCAAAATCATGCTCTTTTCCCTCATCGCAATGTTGGTGAAAATATTGATTTCGGACTACAGATACTTCGAATGACGGGGATTGAAAGACAAGAAAGAGTAGACGAACTCTTAAGCATGGTTGATTTAGACGGTTTCCAAAATAGAAAGATTGGAAGTTTGTCTGGAGGAGAAGCACAGAGAGTAGCTCTTGCTAGATCGCTTGCTCCCAAACCACGCCTCTTAATGTTAGACGAGCCTATGGCGTCATTAGATCGGGCACTTCGTGACCGACTGTTAGCAGATATATCTGAACTTTTAAGAGAACTAAAACAAGCTGCAATTTATGTAACTCATGATCATGATGAGGCATTCTTCATAGCAGACCGAATCGCAGTTATGCACAATGGGAAAATTGAACAGATTGGAACTCCCAGTGAAGTTTGGTCAAATCCAAGTTCTGAAGAATCAGCTCGAAGTATGGGGCATGAAAATTTTATTGAACTAGATGACTCGGGTAGATGCGAAATTGGACAACTTGGATCCAGTTCCGGAATAGTGCTTATAAGAGAGGATGGGCTTTCTATAGTCCCTGAAGAAACCGGAATAAAGGGTGAGGTTATCTCTGCAGTCTTTCGTTCTGGAATTACCTTGGTCAAGATAAGAGTTGGCAAAATAGAGCTCTCAACTTCTATTCAAGGGTCAATGAAAGTTTCAGAAATAGTTAATCTGAAGATTTCTGACTCTGCGGTAGTTGCCTTAAGTTAAAGAAAGTGACCTCTAAGTCTTTCCCTATCTACCTTGCCCATAGCATTACGAGGCAGTGTAGGAACTATCAGTATTTTTTCAGGGATCTTGTACCGAGCTAAATGCTTTGTCATCTGATCAGATATTTCATGCACATCAATGTCTCTATTTACAGTGATCGCTGCATAAACTTTTTCTCCTAGTCGCTGATCAGGGACACCAATTACAGCAGCCTCATCAACAACTGGAAATGAAAGAAGTACCCGTTCTATTTCAGTCGGATGTATATTTGCTCCGCCTCTTACGATTACATCGCTGAGTCTTCCAACAACTATCAGATGATCGTCCTTATTTTTTAATCCAATGTCACCAGTATGGAGTCTGTTATCTTTTAGAGCTTCTACTGTTTCTTTAGGCTTTCTCCAGTAGCCAAGCATTGGGGACCAGACCCCTTTCCATGGTCCATCTTGGCGCGGGGAAATACAGATTTCTCCCAAAGAATCAGGTGGTAAATGTGTACCTTCCTCATCAAAAATTTCTATGTCCACCGGAGCGAGAGCATGCCCAGCACTTTCGGGGACATACTCGCGGTCATGGCGAAGGCGGGTTACACCAGAAGGCGCTTCTGAAAGCCCATAGCCAATAGTGCAAGAGAAACCGAACTTTTCTTTCCACTGATCCCTAAGCTCCTGAGGCGTGTGACTTGCTCCAATCACGACTCTGTTTAGAGAGGAAAGATCCTCAGCCGTTACAGATTGCGAGTGAACGAGATCATACGCTTGTGTAGGGACAAGTAAAAGGTCGTTTATTTCCGCATCCCGGATTTGTTCAGCCATTTTTTCAGCATTTGATGGATCTAGAACAACTGAAGTTGTTCCGCGTAGTAAAGAGAAAAGAGGTCCGATAACTAAGATGTTTAAAACAGAGAGAGATAATGCTGTTCCAGTTTTTTCATTTTCCATAGGTGGATAGAGAGTTCGACTTGAGACACCAGGCCAGAGAAGGTTGTGTTGGCTATGGACCGCTCCTTTTGGACGGCCACTTGTTCCACTGGTGTAGGCGATAGCTGCAGGGGAATGTGAGTTCACTTCTTTTTTGCTGTTAGAGATCTGTTCGCAGGAACTCAGTATCTCTATCCAGTCATCTTCCATTGACTCAATAACGACTGTGTTTGGGTTATTTATTTTGTGGTTCTGCTGAGTTATAAATAGTGCAGCATCGCAATCTTGTAAAATCCATTCGGTTTCATCTCGGCTAAGATTTGGGTTTATCCCAACCCAGATGGCTCCGATTCTTTGAGAGGCCAAGAAAATTTCTACCGGAACGGTGCTATTTGAAAGTTGGACTGCTATTCGGCTTCCTTCAGAAGCCCCCATGGCTATGAGCCATCCGGTAACTGAACAAACACGAGATTCAAGGTCGAACCAACTAAGGGCAACTTCCCGATATTGAAGAGCAATTCTTTCTGGATATGCGGAAAGGCCGTAGTCAAGTATGTCAACAATGTTCCAGGGGCCTTCTGGAGCAGGTAAAGGATTCTCTCTGATTAATAAACCATTTATGTCGGTTTGAAGCGCTTGCTCAGTCATCGTAGTTGATGCCAGAGCATTCTCTCTTCAGGTTCTGGATCAGATAGAAGAGAACACTCATCATCAAAGTTCATGACTGTTCTGGTTTCCGAAACATATGAAGGCCACTCTCCAAGTGTTGAAGTTGCTGGAGTGCCTGTCTTTATGAAAGTAGCCCAAGCATCATGCATGGTCTGCGCAAGATCGTCAGGGCGAGGTCCATTTCCAATAAATAAAGTTACTCCTGGCTGATCAAGCATGTTGAAAGTAAAAGGTATTTCAAGTGCATGCGCTGCCCCGAGTAAACCTTCAAACGCAGTTGAATCCCATGAGAATTGATACATGAAAGTAGGGGAATCAAATTGCTCTCGAGATTCCGCGAGTCTTATTGCTGGTATTCGAAAAACCCAGTCAGAAGAAATGGCGCAACCAAGCCACCCAGGTTCAGAATCGCCCAAGCGTTCTTTGTAAACATTTTTGAATTCTTCGGGGTCCTCATTTTTAGCTATCCGCTTTATATAGCGATCAGTCTTTTCTTCATCAAAATTTGTTATCCCCCAAAGAGCCATTTCATCTTCATTTGTTCCAATTAAAAGTGGAATGTTAGAACCGGCTCCTTCTCTGATTAGATCAGAAGGAGGAAGAGGAACAACAGCACTGCCCCAAGAAGGGTAAAAAGCATCAACCCCAAAATCTCTGTTCTCGTCTTTGTCGATCACGCGATGCTGAGCTTCAAGAATTTCAGATACTGGTATAGACCGAAGCTCATTGACATTTGGGTGGTTAAGTTCTGCTAAGAAATCTTCTGCAATATTTGAAGCGCTCTCCGGAGTGTGGATATGGTGTGCGGCGCCACTTTGCGCTATTGCCTGATGAAAAAGTCCCTCTGTATGAGGGGAAGCTAATAAATTACAGACGCTGAATGCGCCAGCTGATTCGCCTCCGATAGTTACTTGATTAGGGTCTCCACCAAACGTCGAGATATTTTTCTGAACCCATTCCAGAGCAGCTATCTGGTCCATAGTTCCATGCAAACCTGAAGTGATAAAGTCTCGTTCTTCCGGAAAATGAGAAGCAAGATTACAAAAGCCCAAAGCGCCTAATCGGTAGTTAATAGAGACCACAACAATGTCGTGGTTAGAAGCAAAAGAGGATCCGTCATACCAAGGGATAGCGCCTTGGCCAGTCAAATAACCGCCACCGTGAATCCATACGTAAACAGGGCGTTTCTGATCGTCGGCATTTGGGGTTGTCACATTAAGTTTCAGACAATCTTCTTCCCATGGCACAGGAATGCGATTCGTAAGTCCTTCGCCAGGAAGTTGAGGAGCTGCTTTCCCCGGCCGTTGAGCATCACGTACATCTTCCCAAGAAACAGGAGGTTTAGGAGGAGCAAATCTTAGTTCTCCTACAGGGGGTGCAGCATAAGGAATATCAAAAAAGGTTTGAACTCCACGTCGATTACGACCCTTAATCAATCCCGATTCAATTTCAACTACTGGATCTTCTAGAGAGGTATTAGACATTAGATCTTAAGTACCAAAGCTTCGCCTTGGCCTCCACCACCACATAAAGCGGCAGCCCCAATTCCTCCGCCGCGTCTTTTTAATTCAAGAGCAAGTGTTAAAGCAACTCGTGTACCCGACATGCCGATTGGATGCCCTAGTGCAATTGCTCCACCATTTACATTAACGATGTCTTCCGAAACTCCTAAATCTTGCATTGAGGCAAGAGCGACCGCAGCAAAGGCTTCGTTTATTTCAAAGAGTTCAAGGTCTGAAATACTTAGGTCGGTATTACGCAAAGCCTCTTTAATGGCATTTGAAGGCTGAAAAAGCAGACTTGTGTCGGGTCCAGCTACTTGTCCATGAGAAATTATTTCTGCCAGCGGTTCAATGCCTAAAGAATGAGCATGATCCAAAGTAGTAACGACTACTGCCGCAGCGCCATCAGATATTTGAGAAGCATTTCCTGCGGTGATATGTCCATCTGCTGCAAAAGCAGGACCAAGATTTCCGAGAGAAACAGCGTCAACATCAGAGCGAATTCCTTCATCTTCTCTGACTATTATTTGATCTCCATGTCGCGCAGGTATTTCAACCGAAGTAATTTCATCATCAAACAAACCGTCTTTTTGTGCTTTACTGGCACGCTCATGAGATTGGGCGGCAAATATATCTTGAGATTCTCTACTCAGGTTTAGCTCTTTTGCATAACGTTCAGTAGCTTCCCCCATGGCGCAATGTTCAATGGTGCAAGTCAAACCATCGAACATCATTGAGTCAACCATTTTTCCATCGCCAATACGATAACCAGAACGAGACTGCATTAATAAGTGAGGAGCTTTACTCATGGACTCCATTCCGCCGGCGACTACAACTTTTGCTTCACCAAGACGAATCATCTGGCTGGCCAGATGAATGGCATGCATCCCGGAGAGGCAGGCACGGTTAAGGAGCGTTGATGGGACAGTTAGTGGAATCCCAGCGTCAGCAGCTGCACGCCTAGCAGGAACTTGACCAATCCCCGCACTGATCACATTTCCCATATAAGCAAAATCAACTTGATCTCCACTTAAATTGGCTTTATCTAAAGCCGCTTTAATAGCTATAGAACCAAGACTTGTGGCATCTTGAGTTGAAATAGCACCTTGTAAACGACCAATCGGTGTTCTAGCACCGCTTAGTATCACAATAGGCGACATATAAACTCCTGAAATTCGTTTAACTCTGAGGCAATAGGTACGAAAACACTCTAACGGACGTAAATGCCTCTTGTTTCAAAGAAATCTTGATCAAGTATTTGACTTAGATCATCCTTGATAAAGAGTAAGAGAGTCGTAAAGGACTGAAGGAACTTCTACTCCTTGAACGTGAATAGCAACCTGAGAAGCCACTAGAGTTCCCTTTTTATGCTCGCGGGCTTCTTTCAAACGGCTTCTTGCTTGAAGTGTTGAGCCTGAAGGCACTGGAGCTAAAAAGCGTAGACCGTCAGCCCCGTAGTTCACGGCGTTACGAAATCCTGTAATGCGAATTTTGTCATTCCAACTAATTGATGCAACCAGACTTAAGGTAAAAAACCCGTGTGCTATCGGTCCACCAAAAGGACTCTCATTTTTTGCCCTCTCCACATCAACATGTATCCATTGATGGTCTCCCGTCAACTCAGCAAAAGCATTAATTTTTTCTTGCGTCATTTCAAATTCTGGACCCCAACCGCTCCACTCTTCAGTGGCTGCTGCTTGCAGACCATCAATATCGTCAAAAGCTATTTCTATCATCTTGCATCTACTCCAGTTATGGTTTTATACCTCTACCGTGCTCGTAAAACTATCCGCCCGTCAAGGCGGGCGGACGAATCGGGCTCTAGAGTTTGTTGTTAGAACATAGTGAAGGGGAAATAAAAGTGGAAAAATCACCAGTTGACGAGCACTATCAAGCAGCTTGGGATGAGTTAACTGGACCTGAAGGCCCATTTGCCTGGTCGGTTCAAGAAGTAAGGGGAGTCCCTACACGTGTTTATGACCAGGCTCCGCCGAACATGGCATTGGTATGGGCAGCATCTATCGCTTATGCCGAGAATGAATATCTAATTTATGGCGAAGAGCGAATGACCTATGGGCAAGCACATACCCAAGTAGATGCTTTGGCTTCTTATTTGACATCAGTTGGCGTCGGCCATGGAGACCGGGTGGCTTTGTCAATGCGCAACTATCCAGAATGGGCACTTGCTTATTGGGCAACACTGAAAATTGGAGCCGCTGTGGTGGGCATGAATGCTTGGTGGACAGGGGCCGAGATGGAGTTCGGTTTAGCGGATAGCGCACCAAAAGCTTTAATTGTTGACGAAGAGCGACTTAAGCGAGTTGAACCCGAATTAGAAGGATTAAGGAAAAATAGTTCTCTTCATGTGATTGGGGTTCGTGTACAAGGAGAACTCCCTGAAGACTCAATTCATTGGGAAGATGCGATAGAAAAAGCTTCAGAGTTACCATCTGCACCCGAAATAGACATAAGTCCCGAAGATGATGTATGTATTTTCTATACCTCTGGAACCACTGGTCGCCCAAAAGGTGCTGCGCTTACTCATCGAGGAGCAGTATCGAATCTATTGAATCTTGGATTTTGGAATGCCATGACTGTTACAGCAGGAATGAAGGCAGTAGCAGCTGGAGAAACTCCTGCCGGAGCAGACAAACAAGCCGGTGAATCCAACCCCGGTTCAGTGCTTGCTGTTCCCTTATTTCACGTCACGGGCTGTAATTGTTGTTTGCATCCAGTCACTGCCCAAGGCGGCCGATTGATTCTCATGTACCGGTGGGATGCGGGGGTCGCTCTTGAACTTATAGAAAAAGAACGACCTTCAACATTCACTGGTGTCCCTACTATGGCGAGAGAACTAATTAATCATCCTGACTTTGAGACACGGGATACTTCAAGTTTGAGTCATTTAGGAGGGGGAGGAGCTGCAGTACAACCTGACTTAGTGCACAAGATCGAGAAAAAAATTGATGGCCGCCCTTCAACTGGGTATGGACTCACAGAAGTTAATGGTGTTATCGCCATGAATTCAGCACACTTCTTTACTGCAAAACCTGAATCCACTGGCCCTGTTGTTCCTATCCTCGAATCTCGAATTGTGAGTGAGGACGGAGAAGATCAGGAAGCCGGACAACTAGGAGAATTATGGGTAAGAGGAGGCAACGTATTCCGCGGATATCTAAATCGCCCTGAAGCTAACGAAGAAATCCTTACAGAAGGTTGGTTTCACACTGGTGACATCGGGTATCTCGATGACGATGGCTTTCTCTTCCTTGTAGATCGAGCCAAAGACATGGTGTTACGGGGCGGAGAGAACGTTTATTCAGCAGAAGTGGAAGCTGCAATTTATGAACATCCTTCTGTAGCTGAAGCAGCAGTATTTGCTGTACCTGATGAGAGGCTTGGAGAGGCAGTCGGTGTAGCAATCGTGAAATTACCTGGAGCTCAACTCACGGCAGAAGAACTTCAAAATCATGTCCGCACTTTAATTGCATCCTTTAAAGTCCCAGAACACATTTGGTTTAGCGAAGAACCATTACCTCGTAATGCAAATGGAAAGTTTCTCAAACGAGAATTACGTGAAACTTTAATAGACACACCAACAGAGTGAACAAATGAATGCACAACATTGGGCACAAACAGAACGACAACGTCTATGCGACCTATTAGAAACGGTAGGCCCCGAAGCATCGACACTATGCGAAGGATGGACAGCTGCACATCTAGCCGCCCATTTAGTCCTTAGAGAACGTAAACCAATAGCAGCTCTTGGGATAGTGCTAGGAGGTGTGTTCGCTCGACACACCGAGCGAACAACGAGACGGTTAGCAACTAAGCCATTCGAAAGTTTGATTAGGAAACTAAGAAAAGGCCCACCATTACTTCTTAGAAGAATCGATGGGCAAATAAATGTTCTCGAATACACCGTTCATCATGAAGACGTTCGGCGAGCTGCTGCTGAATGGGAAGAACGAAAAGACATTGAAGGGCTTCAAGAAGTTATTTGGAAAATTCAAAAGAGGTCGGCGCATTTAATGGCACGAAAACTTCAAGATATTGATTTAACTTTACGGCGGCCTTCAGGCGACACATTTCATGTAAACAAACCAGGGAGACCGGTAACTTTGACCGGAGAGCCTATAGAGATAGCACTCTTCATTACTGGGCGACGTGATAAAGCTTTGGTAGAAATTTCAGGAGATGATTCTGCAGTTAATGAGATGAGATCAGGGAATTTAGGCTACTGATTCTTCTCTAAAGAAACTTGTTCCATAGCTTCTGGACGTCCGTTAATGATCCCATCTGCTCCCATAGATACAAGCTCAAGATAATAATCATAATTTTCTTGCGAAGTATCGCTCATCCAAACCCACACATCAACACCTGCGGTTTCGGCGGCTTCAAAAAAACTGGGAACTAGAACTTCAACGTCTCCATAAAATGGAGGAACCTGAACTGCCGCATGATCTCCGAGAGGCTCTCCGTTAAGAACCCAAGCGACCATTTCGTCGGTTCCTGGGCTAGTGGCAATATTTGGTGCAGCTTGTTTGAATTCAGTAATGACATCTGAAGAGAAAGAAGCCACAATTACAGAATCGTGTCGACCAAGAGTATCGATATCAGAAATCAGAGCAGTGATGGCTTCTGAGCCAAGAGCTCCTTCGTCTTTTATTTCAACATCCAAAGGCATTTCTGGAAAAGCTAAAGCGATGTCAAAAAAAGTTTCAATACGGAAATCTTCCGAAGTGAATCCATCTGGTGGAGGAGCGTTACCAGTGCGTACACCGCGAAGTGGATAGTCTTCTTCGCTTAGATCACGACAAGGCCAGCAAGTAGGAGACCACCACCATGCATTATCCAAGGCTTGTAACTCAGCAAGAGTCATTTCAGAGACAGTTCCTGAAGTTCCAGTAGTTCCATCAACGGTCTCGTCGTGATGCACGACTAAAACCCCGTCGGCGGTAACACGGAGATCCATCTCTAACACGTCTGCACCCTTAGCCACAGCTTGTTTGAAGGCATACATGGTTGAGTGTGGATAGTCCTGATCTCCGCCTGCGTGTGCAATATTCAACGGATATGAAGCATTAAGTAAGTCTGAGATAGTGGGCGGTTCAGGAGCGAGCGTGGTTGTGGTTGTGGTTGTGGTTGTGGTTGTGGTTGTGGTTGTGGTTGTGGTCGTTGTGCTTGTAGTGGTTGTGCTTATGGCGGCTGCTTCGTTGACAGGGACGGATGAGGACTCTTCATCATTACCGCAAGAACTAAGAATCACTAGAAAAAGGATTTGGGTAAGAAGAAATCTTTTTACAAGCATTGTTTAAGAAATCTTGGCTAGCCCACTACCACAGTTGCAGTCATATCAGGATGAAGAACGCAGAAGAAAGTAAACGCTCCTGACTCACTAGTGTCAAGTTGATAGTTATCTCCTGGGTTAAGTAATCCGGAATCAAAAGATCTCAGATCTGGAGCGTCAGGAGTCCCTGCACTAACTGTATGTGGGACAGAGTCGCTGTTATTGAAGAAGACGCTCTGTCCAACTTCCACTTCAATAATTGGATCAAAAGCAAAATTTGTGATTAAAGACTGTTGAGCCCCTTCAGGAAAGTCAGAACCTTGAATGAGTCTGTCTGACGCAATGGTGTCTTTATTGCCCATTGGGGCGATAGAAGGATTCCACATAGAAAAGACTCCAAGTTGGCTGTCATGATTAGGAACAACCCATGCATGAAGCATCCAACCTATGGCGTCGTTCCACTGTCCGCCAGAATTTATACATTCTTGTTTTGTTACAAACGTGTCACTCCCTGTGTCTTTTCCGCGACAGATGTTGAAGTGAGAGTGCCAGTTGTCTAGGTCAGAAGCAAATGCTTCTGGATGTTCTACACCAACCGCAGAAGGAGGAAGAATGAAAGCTGTACCTGTAAGTTTCAGTGGTGGTCCATCCCATACTCCATTTCGACAGCGCCCTAGTGCTCCTTGGTGAAGAGAGTCATCTGCAGGGGCGTAGATAAGAATTTCAGGCTTAGCGGGATCAAATGTTCCGTCACTAACGTATTGCGGGTTATAAAAGTGCGAACCCATATTTGGAGTTTGAATTTGATCGGAAACAAAGCCATTACTACAAGCGGTATTTACATCTGTATGGAGTAATGCAAAAGCAGACAGAGTATCCAACTGACCGACAAGAGTCGCTAGTTCGTCTTTAGACATATTTAATTCTGTTGGGATATCACCCCCGCTGTCCCTTAACTCAACTAGATCAAGGTAAGAACAAGGAAGTGCTGGATCATCACAACGAGTCTGGGTTCCAATTGGTCCTTCTACCAGAGTGGGGACAACCCCAGCAGACGTTTCACGAAATACATAACGTGTGTAACCAGGTGCTCCGCCAGCTTTTGGATTCAAATCAGAAGGGATTAGATACGCAGCTTCAACTTGGCTGAATGCGGCAGCTTGAGAAATGTATTCCTCAAGCTGCTGAGCATTTTCAACAGCTTCGGGATTTATTGTGGTGGTCGGTGCTTGGGTTGTTGCGGGTGCTTGGGTTGTTGCGGGTGTTTCGGTTGTTGCGGGTGCTTGGGTTGTTGCGGGTGCTTGGGTTGTTGCGGGTGTTTCGGTTGTTGCGGGTGCAAGATTTTCAGAATCTCCACTCGTGGACGTGCTACAAGCAGCAGCAAAGGAGCAGAGGATAAGCGCACAAATCAGTAAAAGACTTTTCTTAGACATGGTTACAGTTTAGAGCAAATTTTAAACTGTCGGGATATTGAACGAATTTAGGTTTAACCTTTAAATATGAGAAAAAAGATCATTATCAGTGCTGTACTTATCGTCATTGTCGCAATAGTCGCGATTTGGTTCTTTCTATTTAGGGACGACGCCCCACCACCTCCTGATGCTCAATCTGCAGCTGCAGTAGCTGCGGCAGCTCAGAGCACAACTACTATTCCAACAACTACAAGTGAAAATTCAACGACTACAACTCAGGCCCCAACTACAACTGAAGAAGCAATAAGCATTGAAGGCTCTTGGGCTGTAGACACAACAATTGGTTCTTTTGATGACTTCTCAAGTTCATATGTTGGATTCCGCATCGAGGAAGAATTAGCTCAAGGCATAGGAAAAACTACTGCGGTAGGCAGGACTCCTGTGGTAAGTGGAACCTTAGTATTCTCAGATACCGCCCTTTTAAGCGCTGAAATTACGGCAGATCTCTCTCAAATCACAACAGACCGGAATTGGCGAGATGACAATGTTTACGATGCATTAGATGTCGACAATCATCCCAATGCCGTATTTTCCTTGATCGGGCCATTAGAACTTGAGAATCCAGAATCAGAAGGTACTGAGCAATCTATTTCAGCACTTGGCCAATTAACAATTAAAGGGGTAACACAAGAAATTTCAGTTGAACTTATTGCCCAAAGAATTGGACAAATTATTACTGTTACTGGACAGTTCCCTATGGTATTTAGCGACTTCGGAGTTGAGGTCCCAACCGCACCTATAGTCGTATCAGTTGAAGACAATGGACTAATTGAAGTCCAACTATTTCTTACTCCATCACCTGAATAGAACATGACTACTGACTATCAAGAGCGTGCTGCACGAGTAAATGCAGCTTGGACGGCCTTACCGTTCTATCTATTGATAAGAACAGCAATTTTAGGAATCATGTGGCCATACTTTCGGGTTAAGACCACTGGCCGTAAGAACATTCCAAAAGAAGGACCAACAATTCTCGCTCCGGTACATCGCTCAAATTTAGATGGACTCCTTATGGCTCCTTTGACGCGGCGCCGATTACGAGCACTAGCTAAAGAAAGCTTGTTTAAATCTCAACCGTTAGCGTGGGCCTTAGCGTCTTTGGGGGGTTTTCCAGTTCGACGAGGGGCTGCTGATCGAGAATCAGTTCGTATAGCCCGTGACCTCTTATCAGAAGGAAACCTTGTTTTAGTTTTTCCGGAAGGAACCCGCCATGAAGGACCTGAAATTGCAGAATTATTCGATGGGACCGCTTATTTAGCTTCTAAAACTGGATCACGTGTTGTCCCGGTAGGAATAGGAGGTACAGGCGATTCGTTACCATCTGGGTCAAAGTTTCCGCGTCCTAAGAAAGTTAGAATCGTCGTCGGCGAAGCGATTGATCCGCCTGAAGAAAAAGCTAAAAGAAGTGAACTTACAAACTGGACTAATCACCTAGCAACACAGCTTCAAAGAGTTCAGGATCAGGCCCTTGGATAAGAAAAAAACTCTTTAATCCAAGAACCAATGATTTGACGATCTGACGGAGAATTTAAGGAATCATTAGCTATTTCAAGGGCTGATGGGTCGAAAGACTGTTTCCAGTCGTTGTAGAGATCTCGAGCAAAAACATTTGAGAATTCAGGATGTGGTTGCATCGAAAAAATATGGTCTTCTTTAGTGAACATTGCAATTGCACAATTTTCAGCACTGCCAATTAGTTTGCTTTTATCTGGAAGGCCGACCACTTCATCTTCATGACAGAAAGTGATAACCGGTGCGTTCATTTGAGGTGTCATCCACGGTTCTTTTAAGTGGATTTGTGTCGGTTTAGAACCCAATCCCCAAGAATGCTTCCGCTGCACTTCACCACCTAACGCATGGGCTAATGCTTGATGTCCGAAACAAACACCCACTGTTGGGGCCTTATGATCATCTAAATCCTGAAGAAAATCAAAAAGCTTTAACATCCAAGGCTCAACCGCAGTAATTGAAGAACGTGACCCTCCAACTATCCAACCTTCTTGTTCAAAAGGGCCTTTGGGAAGTTCATTATTTACTACGTCATAAACGGTGATCGTTACTGGATCTGTGTCTGTATTGAGAAGGTCGTAAAAAAATTTTTGGTAACCGCCATGAGCTT
>Ga0207993_1000016_pt1 | contig 74166 bp, 70 predicted proteins | sample ETN01SmetaG_2_FD_185791 | JGI IMG/M metagenome (GOLD analysis project Ga0207993, IMG submission 185791) | Marine microbial and viral communities from oxygen minimum zone, Eastern Pacific Ocean - ETNP2014F12-01SV265 (SPAdes) (version 2) | ecosystem: Environmental > Aquatic > Marine > Oceanic ...
ATTATTGAAAAGTCAATTCGAGCTATTGACCTATATTCAAAGCTTACTAACGAAAACCAGACTTTTGCTATTGCAGGTGGAGTAGCCGCAAACGAAAAAATTCGACACTCGCTTCAGAAGGTATGCAAAACAAAAAAGATAAATTTTTTAGCGCCACCTTTAGAATTATGCACCGATAATGCAGCGATTATTGCTTATGCAGCAGCAGAAAGGTTTTTGCATGGCGATTATGATGACACCACAATATCAGCTCGACCAAGATGGCCGCTGGACAATAAAAAGCCTGCAATTTTAGGTAGCGGTAAAAAAGGATCAAAAGCATGAAAATATCTATTGCTGGCGCGGGTGCTTTTGGCTCTGCAATAGCATCAGTTTTCGCTAAGGGTGGGCACTCGATTAAGCTTTTTTCACCAACTAACTTTAAAGAATTATGCGCCACAAGGGTTCCCAGGAAGCTTGGTAACATAAAATTACCTGCGGAAATTGATATCGTAAGTTCGTTAGAAAAAAATGAAAAAAACGAGTATTTATTCCTAGCAGTGCCAACGCAAAATTTAGCCTCTTTTTGCAAAGAGAATAAATCTTTTTTAAATGACAGACCGCTAATTGCTTGTTGTAAAGGTGTGGATGAAGCAACCGGGCTGAGACCGTCAGAAATTTTAAGTGAGCACTCTTCAAAAGTTGCCGTAATGTCTGGCCCAAGCTTTGCAGTTGATATTTCCAAAGGTATGCCAACCGCCTTAGTTTTAGCTTCAGCTGAGCCTGACTTTTTGGGAAAATTACAATCAGATATTTCAATGCACAACTTTAGACTTTACCGAACATCAGATGTTGTAGGTGTAGAACTTGGCGGCGCACTAAAGAATATAATTGCTATAGCATGTGGTATAGCAATCGGCGCCAAGCAAGGTGATAGTGCAAGAGCAGCACTAATGACACGTGGTTTTTCAGAAATGATTGCTTTTGCGGAAGCACATGGAGCTAAAGAAAAAACACTGACAGGTTTGTCAGGTTTAGGGGATTTAAGCCTTACTTGTAATTCAGAAAAGTCTCGTAATTTTGTTTTTGGCGTATCGCTTGGTTGCCAAAAACCTTTCAATAAAAACACAACCGTAGAAGGCGTTGCCACAGCATTTGCCGTAAGCCAAAAAGCAAGATCTCTAGGCCTGGAAATGCCCATAACCTCTTCTGTCAGCGCTTTAGTTGAAGGTTCGGCTTCCATTGAAGAGGTAATTAACTCTCTGTTAAGCAGGCCAACCAAAGAAGAATAAAGTTTGAGGAACCACTACATTTTCAACCATGCAGCAGTGCGCCCTCAGTATCTCAATAACGATAATGTTCTGGCTTAAAAGGCCCCTCGGGTGTTACGCCAATATACTCTGCCTGATCTGTAGCCAATTTTGTCAATTTCACGCCAATACGTTCCAAATGCAGTCGGGCAACCTTTTCATCTAAATGCTTAGGTAGAATATAAACATCGTTTTTATACTCGCCGCCCTTTTTCCATAGCTCAATCTGCGCAAGAACTTGGTTTGTAAATGAAGCTGACATAACAAAGGACGGATGGCCTGTTGCATTTCCAAGATTTAGCAAACGGCCCTCTGAAAGTAATATCAATCGATTTCCAGATGGCATTTCGATCATGTCTACTTGATCTTTAATATTCGTCCACTTGTGATTTTTAAGATGGGCAACTTGAATTTCGTTGTCAAAGTGACCAATGTTGCCAACGATTGCCATGTCTTTCATTTCACGCATATGTTCTATTCTAATGACATCTTTATTACCTGTTGTTGTAATAAAAATATCAGCGCTTTCTAAAGTATCCTCTAAAGTTACAACTTCAAAACCATCCATTGCAGCCTGTAGGGCGCAAATTGGATCAACCTCCGTCACCTTAACGCGTGCGCCAGCACCACGAAGAGATGCTGCAGACCCTTTACCAACGTCGCCGTATCCACATACGACTGCCGTCTTACCTGCCATCATTGTATCTGTTGCACGGCGGATACCGTCTACTAAAGATTCTTTACAACCATACTTGTTGTCAAACTTTGACTTAGTCACAGAGTCATTAACGTTAATAGCTGGAAAAGGAAGTTGACCATTTTTAACCAATTCATAAAGACGGTGAACACCAGTTGTTGTTTCTTCAGAAACACCTTTGATAGCATCGCGCGTTTTCGTAAACCACCCAGGTGATTGCTCCATACGCTTTTTAATTTGCACCTTTATGACTTCTTCTTCCTCTGATTGGGGAACCGGAATGATGTCTTCGCCTGCTTCAGCGCGAGCACCAAGAAGCACATACAAAGTTGCATCACCACCATCATCTAAAATCATATTTGGGCCATCAGGAAACATAAAAGATTTATCCAAGTAATCCCAATGCTCTTCTAAAGACTGACCCTTGATAGCAAACACAGGAATATTTGCTGCGGCAATTGCTGCGGCTGCATGATCTTGGGTGGAGAAAATGTTGCAGGAAGCCCAACGCACATCTGCGCCTAATGCCACAAGTGTTTCAATTAGTACTGCTGTTTGAATAGTCATGTGAAGTGAACCGACGATTCTCGCACCTTTTAAAGGTTTGCTTTCTCCATATTCCGAGCGCAGCGCCATCAATCCAGGCATTTCTGTTTCAGCTATACTTAATTCCTTGCGGCCAAAATCGGATAAAGAGATGTCTTTCACAATATATTTCTGGCTCATAGTTTTTCCTCACAAAATTTCTCGGTTGACTAACAGTAAATAAGAAATGGTTCAATCAGATAAATGTAGATATGACTTTTGCTACTTGTATTGGTAATATAGTTCGCAAATTTAAATTTTAAACTAAACAGAAAGCTCTTTGACTAATGAATAAAAATCGCGCTTGGCAACGAATGCTTTCAGGACGCCGGCTTGACCTTTTAGACCCTACCCCTCTCGATATTGAAGTTGAAGATATAGCGCATGGTTTATCTTTCGTTGCCAGGTGGAATGGGCAAACAAATGGAGATTTTCCATACAGTGTTGCAGAACATTCGCTTCTAGTTGAACAGATTTATTCTAAATCTTTCAAAAACCCTGAAAAAAAATGGTGCTTGGCGGCACTTCTCCACGATGCGCCAGAATATGTAATTGGGGATATGATTTCACCAGTAAAATCAGCTATTGGTAGTGGCTATCAGTCTTTAGAAAATCGTTTAAGTTCTGCAATTAACCTTAGGTTTGGGCTTCCCACAAAAATACCGGACAAAATTAAAAAGCAAATTAAAAAAGCAGATAAAATTAGCGCATGGATCGAAGCCATTCAAATCGCTGGCTTTACAAAAAATGAAGCAGACAAATTATTTGGAGTTGTAGATGCTAAAGAAACAGATCGGTTTTCTATCCGACTGCGCCCTCCGATTGAGGTTCGAGAAAACTATATTTCAAGATTTAATGAATTGATTATTTAGGGCTTCGTTTTGCTAGAATTCGCTGAAGGGTTCTTCGATGCATATTAAGACGTCGGGCAGTCTCGCTTACATTCCTATCGCATAGTTCATAAACTCGCTGAATATGTTCCCACCTTACTCTATCGGCACTCATTGGGTTTTCTGGGGGTGGGGGTAAATCATCGCCAGAAGCAAGAAGAGCATTCATTATATCTGATGCATCCGCAGGCTTCGATAAGTAGTCAGTCGCACCAATTTTGACTGCAGCCACTGCGGTCGCAATAGCTCCATAACCTGTCAAAACAACAACACGACATTCTGGACGCCTATCATTTAACACCTCCACAACATCTAACCCGTTGCCATCTGTAAGTCGCAAATCAACGACAGCATAAGCTGGTGGTCGAGCGGTTGCTATTGCCCGTCCTGCCGCAACTGAACCCGCAGACTCAACTTTAAAACCTCTTTTCTCCATAGCTTTCGTCAATCTGCGCAAAAAGGGCTCATCGTCGTCAACCAATAACAACGTTTTATCTACGCCAATTTCTTCCGTTTTTCTTTCAAGCAAGTCGATCAACTCCATTGGATTAGGTTTATTTAGTGCGACATTAAGTTAGGGTCAAATTTTGCGTCTAACTATTCTCTATGAAACAGGCAGTAATATTTGCAATTTCATCAGCTGATTTATCTCGTCTGAAAAACTCAACAAAGCCATATTTTGGCAGAATTAGATAACTCAGAGTCGAGTGATCAACTAGATACAAGTCATCGTTAGAATTTTGTGCTTTATAATATGTTTTATATACTTTTGAAACGTGGTCGATTTGATCTTTGCTTCCCGTTAAACCTATCATTTTCGGGTGATGGTACTTCACAAAATCGCCAATCACCTCAGGTGTGTCTCGTTCAGGATCAATGCTCACAAAAACAGGGGTTACTGACATTTCATTCTTATCCAGCAGATCTACTGCCTCAGCATTTCGGTATACATCCAAGGGGCATATGTCTGGGCAAAAGGTATAACCAAAATATAAGATGGTCGGCTCTTTAAAAATATCTTTATCTGTAACGATCTGACCATCCTGATTTATTAGCTCAAATTCACCACCAATATTTGAATTACCCAAGGCCTTGCTCATTCTACACTCTGCAAATGGATCAACACCCTTTGCAAAATTAATTTGGCCGGATGTAAAAATCCAAAAAACAAATAAGCTCAGCAAAAGCAGGATCAAAGCGAAGAGGCTAATTAACAAACCCAGTGATCGCGACATTTAAATTCCCTTTGTACGGTGAAGCACTAATTTAGTTGTACTAAGTATACCTTAATATGATTAAATGAAATAAGGTAAGGCGATTATGATAGAGTCAAATCAAGACCTTTTCCCGGAAAGCAAACGAGGAGAATGGATAAGACTTCGCACCATGATTTTTATCAGGTGGGTTGCAATTAGTGGCCAATTGGCTGCAATTGTTACAGCTTTCCAATATTTCGAATTGGCTTTGAACCTTAGTCTTTGTTTTTTTGCTGTGGGCCTGTCAGCATTGGCAAATATAGTAGCAAGCCTTTTGTTCCCAGAAAGCAAAAGATTAAGCGAGTTGGAAAATGTATTCATGATTTTGTTTGACTTATTTCAATTAGCTTTTCTGCTTTTTTTAACTGGTGGGTTAAACAATCCTTTTTCTTTTCTCCTCATAGCCCCTGTTGTTGTTTCTGCCGCAGCCCTAAAAAAAAGATCCACTTTCATTATAGGTTCAGCAGCCGTTTTCATTGTAACTCTACTTTCACATTTTTATGTACCTTTAGAAAGTTTATCTGGAAAAACTTTAACTATTCCCGATATTTTCTTATTTGGAAATTGGATTGCGATAAGTACTGGAATTGTATTTTTGGCTTTTTATTCAACCCGAGTTACATCAGAACTAAACACAATGAGCGATGCTCTATTCGCAACACAAACAGCATTATCTAGAGAGCAAAAGTTAACTGATCTGGGTGGAGTTGTTGCAGCAGCAGCCCACGAGTTGGGAACTCCACTAGCAACGATAAAACTAACAAGCTCAGAACTGATAGAGGAGCTTAAAAATTTTCCAGAACTTCTTAATGATGCATTGTTAATTCGCGATCAGGCTGATCGCTGCGGAAATATTCTAAATAATATGGGTAGTGCTGGGAAAGACGACTTACAAATGCATCAAGCTTTACTTGCTGAAATAATTAGAGAAGCAGCAGAACCGCATTCAAATCGAGGAGTAGCAATTGAGACAAAAATATCAGATGGCCACAAGGGTGGAATAGATGAACCGTATATAATTCGAAGGCCAGAAATAATCCATGGGCTGAGAAATATGATCCAAAACGCTGTTGACTTTGCAACGTCAAAAGTTTGGGTGGAAAGCTCTTGGACCAAAGAGGCAATTAATATTACTATTTCTGATGATGGTTATGGTTACCCTCCAAATCTTTTAGGAAGACTGGGGGATCCGTTCCTAGGAGCCAAAATAGGAAAAGAAAACAGACAAGGATATGAAGGTATGGGGCTGGGCTTGTTTATTGCCAAAACACTGCTTGAGAGAACAGGCGCAAAAATAAGTTTTTCCAACGGACATAAAAATCAAAAACCTAGCCAATCGCAAAGTGCGCCGTCTGGTGCTATCGTTGACATTTATTGGCCAAGAAAAAAAGTTGAAACAACTTCAAACCTTTTTGGTGAAAATCAAAATTTTTCTATATAAGTTTTTTTAAACCTTTTTGCCTATTGCTTTGTTGGCAATATCACTAAAGCAATTATCTTATTTTGTAGAACAGTTTTATGAAAAAAACACTTATATCAAATGGACCCCTCGAAACCAAAGCGATTGCTTTAAGAATAAAAGAAAATTTGCAAAATGGTGATATAGTATTATTGAAAGGGGAGATTGGAGCAGGTAAAAGCCACTTTGCAAGGTCCCTAATACAAGCCACAATGGATAAAGTGGAAGACGTTCCATCTCCAACATTTACCTTAGTACAAACTTATGACACTTTGGCTGGCTCTATTTGGCATGCTGATCTGTACCGATTAAGTGATCAGAGCGAGGTTTTTGAATTAGGCTTAATTGATGCGTTTGGTAATAATATTGTTCTAATAGAATGGCCAGATCGACTTGGTTATCTTGAACCACAAGATGCACTTACGATTGAATTAGTTATTCTTGAAAATGATAAACGAGAAGTAATTTTTTCAACTAGCTCTTGCTTATGGGAGGCGCGTCTTGAGAAGACCCTACAGAAATAAAATTTGTATTAATTTATTTTTTAGAAAACCTTTACGTAAAAAGGCTTACAGATGATTTTTCCTGATATTTCTGGGATATTTGGCATTAGCCCTGGAGCAAACTTTCCACGTGAGCTTGCAAATGGAATATTGAACCGTTTTGCAACATCAAAGCCTGAGGTTCTAGCAAATTTACAAGTGATAGTTAATTCGACAAGAATGCGTCACAGGTTAACAGAAGAATTAGTTGAGTTGGACGCCATGCTCCATCCCCGTATTTTAACTTTGCCTGAAGTATCCGAACTTATTCCCGATAGTTATAAACCAAATCCTCCTTATTCTTTAGTTCATAAATTCGAACTTATGGCATTAGTTCAAAAACTGGTTGAAGCGCAGCCAGATATTGCTGCTCAATCGTCTATCTACGCACTTACAAAAAGTCTTTCTGATTTAATTGACGAAATTCAGGGGGAAGCTGTACCAGTTGAGAAAATTTTAAACCTCGATATTTCGGATCTATCTGGCCACTGGAAAAGAAGCCAACTTTTTTTGAATATCATAAAAAAATATCTTGAAAATCGGAAAACTGACCCAGATGAGGAGGCTTGGTTAAGACTAGTTATAGGTGCTCTTACTAGTTATTGGTCAAAGAACCCGCCCCAAAACCCTATACTTATTGCTGGCTCATCCGGCTCACGAGCGACGACAAGAAAGCTTATACAGGGAATTATTAAGTTGCCTAATGGGGCAGTAGTTTTGCCAGGTTTTGATTTTACTTTACCGAAAGAATTGTGGGGTGAAAAAGAACAAGTGGGCGTGCCAGAAGACCATCCACAGTATAGAAATTTGAAAACATTTTTTACCTTAGGGCTGCGGCAAGAAAAACTACAAAAATGGTACCTAAAAGAAAAATCTAATATACCATTACAAAATTTAATTGGTCTATCTTTAAGGCCAGCACCTGTTACTGACTGCTGGTTAGAAGAAGGCCCAAAATTGGGCAATGTTTCAGATATCACAGAAAAAATAAGCCTGGTTGAGGCTGATAGCATTAGGGATGAGGCTCTGGCTATATCATTCAGAATAATTTCTGCCGTTAAAGAAGAGCAAAGTCTGATTTTGATATCACCAAACCGAAAGTTGACAAGAATGGTTTCTGCCTACCTGTCTAATTGGGATATTGTTCCTGATGACAGTGCCGGAGTTCCTTTACAGCTAACACCATCGGGTAGATTTCTACGTTTAGTGGTTTCTCTTTTTACTGGACCTGTGACAACAACAAAAATTTTCGCTTTATTGAAGCATCCCTTAACTCACAGTGGCGGGGAATTTAGAAACGATCATTTAGTATTTGTTCAAAGCCTCGAACTATTCTTTAGAACCGCCGATGTCAGTATATTTTCTGCAGAAAGCATTTCTATTTGGTTACGAGAAGTAAAGAATCCATATGCCTCAAAGTGGGCGTCTTGGGTCTGCAATATTTTAGAAATGTTTAAGTTGCAGGATTCTCATATTTTTGAAGAAATTCTTGATAAACACATTGAGATTGCCAACAACTTGGCGTCTGGTCCAGACCAAAATGAGACAAACAGTTCTGGTGGATTATGGAAACAAAATAATGGCCACCATTGTTTTAAAATAATTGAAAAAATAAAGGAGGCCTCTCCAACTGCTAGTTCCATATCAGCATCAAGATATGCAGACGTCTTTAATTCGATACTGGCCGAGGAACATGTACCAGAAATAAATCCTACTCATCCCTATATTATGATTTGGGGAACTTTAGAGGCTCGAGCACATAATGCCGAGGTTTTGATTTTAGCCGGTATGAATGAAGGCTCTTGGCCAGCTCCTGCTGCAATAGATCCATGGTTGAATAGAAAAATGCGAAAAGAGGTTGGATTACTCTCTCCTGAGAGACGGATAGGCCTATCGGCACACGATTATCAACAGTCAGTCTGTAGCTCTAATGTGTTAATAACTAGAAGTACCAAGGATAACGAAGCGGAAACGATACCATCCAGATGGTTAAATAGACTTTTGAACCTATTAGGTGGGCTTTCCGGAAATAATGGTCCCGAGGCAATTGAAAAAATGAAAGGTCGAGGCACAAAGTGGCTAGACTGGGCCAATGAAACAAAAATCTTTACTCCAACGAAACCAGCAAAAAGGCCTTCTCCCAAACCACCAAAAAACACACGGCCTAAAAAACTATCCGTAACAGAGATAAAAACTCTTATTCGAGATCCTTACGCTATCTACGCAAAACATATCTTAAAATTAAAACCTCTTAAGCCATTACATCGAACGGCTGATCCTTTATTAAGGGGAGTTATAATACACAAAATTTTTGAGCAGTTTGTTAGGAATTGGCAACAAGACGCTTCATTGCTTGATCAAAAAAACCTTTTGTTAAATATAACAAAAGAGCAATTAATAAAAAAAGTTGCTTCACCTACTGCACAGCTTTTTTGGTTTTCTAGAGTTGAAAAAATAGCAGACTGGTTTGTTTCGGAAGAAGCAAACAGAAAGACTTTGAGTAAGCCCATAGCGTTAGAAAAGAAAGGGCAAATTATTATCCCAAGCCTAGGCTTTAAACTCACTGCGCAAGTTGACCGAGTTGATATTAATCAGGACGGTAAAGCTATAATTTATGACTATAAAACAGGCGCTGTGCCAAATAAAAATGTCCAGTTGCATTTTGATAAGCAACTTTTCTTACTTGCTTTAATTATTGAAGATGGTGGTTTTTCAGATATTGCGCCTTTGAGTGTTTCTAATGCTTCCTTTATTGATCTTACCAATAAAAAAGAAATTTTTGCTCCATTTGATCAAGAATCTTTAGAAACACACCGCGACAAATTCCACTTACTAATTGAGAGATATCTCAATCCAGACCAGGGCTTTACCGCAAGGCGAGCTATGTTTCAGGTTGAAGATATTTCTGATTATGATGGAATATCTCGTTTTGGGGAGTGGTCTACTCAGGATAAGGCCCAATGAAAAAACATAACATGGCAACTCTCGCTCAAATCCGTGCATCTAATCCAGATGGCTCTACTTGGCTTTCTGCTAACGCAGGTTCTGGCAAAACGCGTGTTTTAACCGATAGGGTTGCTAGATTGCTACTAGAAGGCGTGTCACCTGAAAATATTTTATGCTTAACTTATACAAAAGCCGCTGCGTCAGAAATGCAAAACCGCTTATTTGAGCGCTTGGGTAAGTGGGCTATGCTTGATGACAGAAATCTCAGAAATAGCCTTACTAAACTAGGCCTAGAACAGAGATTAAACAAACAAACATATAAGCAAGCAAGAACTCTGTTCGCTCGAGCAATTGAGGTGCCAGGAAGCTTAAAGATACAAACAATTCACTCTTTTTGCTCTTCGTTACTCAGACGTTTTCCGCTTGAGGCAGGTGTTTCTCCAAATTTCACAGAAATTGATGAATGGACAGCCCAAGCACTTTGCACAGAAATTTTAGAAAAAATATCAACTGATGAAATAGAATCAATCTCTTTGGCTAATGTTTCAAAATTTCTAAGTGATGTTAATTTGACAGACCTGCTGACAGATATTTTGAAGAATCGTACTGTTTTGTCCAAATTTAAAAGTCATTCTGAAATCTGTTCAGAGTTTGGATTAAATGGTAACGTATCTTTTGAAGAATGCTTAAATAAAAACTTCGACAGTAAAGACCTTAAGGTTATAAAAATTCTACGAGAGAGCATGAAAAATGGTGGTATCCGAGATAAAGCAGCTGCCAAAAAACTCTCAAATATAAAATCTATCAATTTAGAATTTATAAAAACGTTAGAAGATATTTTATTGTACAAAGGCAGTACGGAAAAGCGACCCGAATATAGTGCAAAAACTAATAGTTTTGCCTCTAAAACTGTCCTAAACGAATTTTTAAATTCTTCGATAGAGCAAATAAACAAGTTAGCAGCGAGAATAGAAGTTTTTCGGCAAACAAGAATTTTATATGAAACGTCGGAGAAAATCTGTGCTCTTTACGATTTCTCACGAATTTTTCTTAATCATTATACAAATGAAAAATTACTTCGTGGTTGGTTAGATTTTGAAGACCTCATTTTAAAAGCCCAAAAACTTTTGATAGATCCTACTATAGCAGCTTGGGTATTATATCGTTTGGATGGAGGCATCGATCATATACTCATTGATGAGGCACAAGATACTAGCCCTACACAATGGCGAATTATAGAAAAAATATCGCAAGAGTTTTATGCCGGAGAAGGTTCTCGAGATAAAATAAACCGGACCCTATTCGTTGTTGGTGATAAAAAGCAATCAATTTATTCTTTCCAAGGCGCCGACACTTTTGAGCTCAATCGAATTCAAAAAAAATTTAAAAAACGATTTGACGAGGCGGCCAAACCCCTAAAAGAATTAAGTTTACAATATTCTTTTAGATCATCTCCTACAATTCTAAGGTTTGTTGATAGCATTCTAGAAAAACCTGAAAGTAAGAATGAAAGTGAACTAGAAAGCACGGAAAATCATATATCATTTTATTCTAAATTACCGGGCCGAGTTGATCTTTGGCCCTCTATAGAAAAGGCCGAGCAACCAAAAGATACAGAGTGGCAAAACCCTGTAGATATGCCAGGAAAAGAAGATGAAAGGGTAAGATTGGCATGCCTAATAGCTGACCAAATTAACACGTTAATATCTTCTAAAAGTTTAATTCCAGAAAGAACTGGCAATGATTATGTTATGCGTAAAATTAGCGCTGGCGATTTTTTAATACTGGTCCAGCGCCGATCAGTTTTATTTCATGAGATAATCAAAGCATGCAAAAAAAGAGGCCTGCCTATTTCAGGAGCTGATCGCTTAAAGCTTATGGACGAGATTGCGGTTAAAGACCTTATTGCTTTGCTATCATTTTTATCGTCTCCACAGGATGACTTGTCGTTAGCCACTGTACTAAAATCACCTCTATTTAGCTGGAGTGAGAGGGAGCTTTTTGACTTAGCACATGATCGAGAAGATAGATTTTTATGGGAAGAGCTTAAAAAAAGGTCAGATATATTTACACATGAGTATTTGGTTTTGAACAATCTCCTAGCCAGTATTGATTATCTAAGGCCTTATGAACTTCTTGAAAAAATACTCAACCAATATAGCGGAAGGGCTAATCTGATATCACGCTTAGGAGCAGAAGCAGAAGACGCTATAGATGCTTTGCTTTCTTTATCAATTGATTACGAAAAGCAAGAAACACCCAGCCTTACGGGCTTTTTATCATGGGTTTCAACCTCTGGTTTTGAAATAAAAAGACAGCTGACAAAACAAGAAAACCAAATACGAGTAATGACTATACACGGCGCAAAAGGTCTCGAGTCTCCAATTGTTATACTGCCAGAGACCCAAAAAAGAAAAGTTGAGCTGCGCGACAAAATCCTAGTAGGGGAAAAAATCGCGGTGTGGAATAATAAAAAGGGCGAAGCTTCTCGTAACGAAGAAGAAATTAAATCAAAAAAAATACAGGCGCTAGAAGCCGAAAGGAGCCGGCTTCTCTATGTTGCAATCACCAGAGCTGAAACTTGGTTCATTGCAATGTCTGCAGGTCAATTAGACGAAAAATGTTGGTATGAGAAAATAAAAAATAGTCTGCAATCGTCTAAAGCAAAAAAGCAGATTTTCCCTACTGGGGAAGGACTACGGCTTGAAGAAGGAAACTGGTCATTTGCAATAGAGGAAAAGGAGTGCCAGTCAAAAAAATCAAGAAATAAATTACCCGATTGGATCAAAAAGGTAAGTTTTGAAAACAAAGTGCAACCAAAGTATCTTATTCCATCGGACTTAGGCGGCTCCAAAACATTATCAAAAGGAAACGGGTTAAGCGAAGAAGAGGCTGCGCTTCATGGATCGCGTGTGCATAAATTACTTGAGTTACTTCCAAAGTATTCTTCTCAAGATTGGCCCGAATATTCTTTAAAAATGCTCAAGGCCAATAGGCTATTTGATGGACCCCCAAATGTTGAAAACGCTATTAAAGAAGCATTATCAGTTTTGACCGACCCAAAGTTTTCATATATTTTTGCTAAAGACGTCCTGAGCGAGGTACCTTTCTCAGCCCAGTTGCCCAATTTAAAAAATAAGAAAATCTATGGTATTATCGACCGCCTTATAGTTGGAAGCAACAATGTCCAAATTATAGATTTCAAAACCAATTCGACCGTTCCAAAAACAGCAAATAAAATTCCACTTGGAATCTTAAGGCAAATGAGCGCTTACAAATTAGCCATAGAGGAGATATATCCAGGTAAAGAAGTAAGCTGCTACATTTTATGGACTGCAATCAAAAAAATAGACCATCTGGAAGAAGATTTGTTGGATTATGACAATCTAGATGCTTCCACATCTTGACGTTTTGCTTTGCACTTCTTACTTTAAAAATAAGAAAAATCAGGAGTAAATAAATGGGTACAGTAGCAGTAACAGACGATACATTTGAAACAGAAGTCCGCAATTCAACAATACCAGTTGTTGTAGATTTCTGGGCTGAGTGGTGTGGTCCATGTAAGCAAATCGGACCTGCTTTGGAAGAATTGTCCGCCGAATACGAAGGTAAAGTAAAAATTGCAAAGGTTGATGTAGATACTAACCCTAATGCTGCAGCTTCCATGGGTGTAAGAGGAATTCCCGCATTGTTCATTTTTAAAGATGGTGAGGTTGTATCTAATAGAGCAGGCGCCGCCCCTAAAGCAGCGCTTCAAAGCTGGATAGACGATAGCATCTAGAAATATAATTGTAATTTTGAGGACATATTATGTCATCAAGTGATTTCCCAAACTGGCATGGAACGACAATCATTGGCGTCAAAAAAGAGGGCAAGGTTGTTATCGCTGGAGATGGACAAGTTAGCCTAGGTCAAACCGTTATAAAGGGCAGCGCTAAAAAAGTTCGCAAAATATCACCTGGTGGTTTTGATGTTGTTTGTGGATTTGCAGGATCAACTGCAGACGCCTTTACTCTTTTGGAACGCTTAGAGGCCAAACTAGAAGCAATGCCAGGCCAGCTTGCCAGAGCATCTGTTGAACTTGCAAAAGATTGGAGGACCGACAAGTATCTTCAAAAATTAGAAGCAATGCTTATTGTCACCGACGGTGACAGTCTATTAGTAATAACTGGTGCCGGCGACGTTTTAGAGCCTGAACACAATGTTGCGGCCATAGGATCAGGTGGAAATTATGCTCTGGCAGCGGCTAGAGGAATGATGAATACTAAAAAGTCTGCAGAGGCTGTTGCACGCGAAGCCATGGCTATAGCAGCTGATATTTGTGTATACACTAATGGGAATCTAACTATAGAAACTCTTTAAAGATAGTTTATTAAAAAGTATATTAACCGCCTAAAATTACCAGAAAAATTAATCTAGAGGAATAAATGACAGACCTTACACCACGTGAAATCGTCTCGGAGCTAGACCGTTTTATTATTGGGCAAAATGATGCAAAGCGCGCTGTGGCTGTGGCGTTAAGATCGCGTTGGAGAAGAAAACAATTATCCACCGACTTGCGCGATGAAGTTTATCCAAAAAATATTCTAATGATCGGGCCTACTGGTGTAGGAAAAACAGAAATTAGCAGACGTTTAGCAAAGTTAGCACGTGCCCCATTTATAAAAGTTGAGGCGACAAAGTTCACTGAAGTTGGATATGTAGGTCGCGATGTAGAACAAATAGTACGGGATTTAGTAGATGCGGCTATTAATGATACCAGAGAATATATGAGGGAAGACGTAAAAGCTAAGGCTCAAAAAGCTGCCGAAGATCGTGTTTTAGACGCTATAGCGGGCACTGATGCTCGTGACTCAACACGCGAAATGTTTCGAAAAAAACTTCTGAACGGTGAACTAGACGAGACCGAGATCGAATTAGACGTGAACGATACTTCCAACCCGATGTCAATGTTTGATATACCAGGACAGCCGGGGTCGCAGATGGGAATGATGAATATTGGGGATATATTCGGTAAAGCTATGAGTGGAAGAAAAACTCGCCGCAAAATGACTGTTTCTGAAAGCCATGATATTTTATTAAGCGAAGAGGCTGACAAAATATTAGATGATGAGGTTGTCACTCGCGCTGCCTTGGAAGCTGTTCAAGAAAATGGCATCGTATTTCTAGATGAAATCGATAAGGTGTGTGCCCGAAGCGATGCAAGGGGTGCTGACGTGAGCCGCGAAGGTGTCCAGCGCGACCTTCTGCCACTTATTGAAGGAACAACTGTCAGCACAAAGCATGGCCCAATTAAAACAGATCACATTCTTTTCATAGCGTCGGGAGCGTTCCATGTGGCCAAACCTTCCGACTTATTGCCAGAGTTACAGGGGCGCCTTCCAATCCGTGTAGAATTAAGAGCTCTGACAGAAGATGATTTTGTCCGAATTCTAACTGAAACAGATAACGCTTTGACTCGACAATATTCAGCACTTATGGGAACTGAAGGTGTAGAGGTTTCTTTTTCAGATGATGGAATCCAAGCGTTAGCAAAAATTGCGGCTGAGGTTAATCATTCAGTGGAAAATATTGGTGCCCGACGATTATATACTGTTCTGGAGCGTGTCTTCGAGGAGCTTTCGTTTACTGCACCCGATAAGTCGGGTTCAAAAGTAAAAGTTGACGTTGCTTTTGTTGAACAGCATGTTGGGGAGCTAAGTAAAAGTACTGATCTGAGCAGATATGTTCTTTGACTCTTACAAGTAACCTTTCAATGGCCCATCTTCATCTAACGCTACTGATGTCTCAAATGGGCCCAGTACAGTTTGATCTTTAACCACTATGCAATGGCCTGCAATTTGTCGGACATCTTTTGGGTCGTGAGTAATCAGCAGTACCGAAATATCTTGCTCTTTTGATAAGCTATCAACCAAGTCAATTAACTCTGATTTCTGATTGGGACCAAGTGCAGAGAATGGTTCGTCAAGGAGCAAAATGGGGTTTCGCTGTAAAAGCACTCGAGCTAGCGCAGCGCGACTTTGTTGTCCACCAGACATTTCAGAGGGCAGGCGATCAATTAATTCAACTATGCCAACCTTTTCTAAAACTTTTTTTATTTTTTCTCTGGAAGCTTCTGAAACAAAAAATTTATTACCACAAACTAAATTTAAATTTTGGACTATGGACAGATGAGGGAATAAATTGAATTCCTGAAATATAATTGAACACGGACGTTTATTTGAAGGCAGTAAATCTATGCGAGTTTCATCCACAAAAATTTTTCCAGAAGTTAAGGCTATATGTCCACTCAAGGACGATAAAAAAGTCGACTTTCCGGCGCCTGATTGCCCAATCACTGATGTAAAACCTTTTGGCACAGTCATATTCGCCGCTAACTGAAAATCACCTATCTTTATGATGACATCTTCAAATCTGATCATAGAATGCGACCTAATTTATCAAAAAATGCAAAGCTTCCAAATGCCAACAAAGACAACAGGAGAGCAGAAGCTAGAGCTTCATCTACTCTATAGGATCCCATGAATTGGTAAATTTTCAAAGGTAAAGTAGTTATTTCACCCGAACCAAATAGTACTATCACTCCCAAATCGCCCATAGAAAGCGCTGAGGCCACGCCAAGTGAAAAACCTATCTGTCTTTTAAGCCTCCGAAGATAAACCCACCAGACCCAAAAAATACCCGTCAGACCAATGGAACGAGATAAATTTTCGAACTCCGCTCTTATCTCTAAAGCTGATGGTTTTAATATGCGAATTACAAAGGGTAGCGATACTAGTGCATTCACAATAGCTGTAACTGGTACTGCCAATAAGTAAGGGTTTCCAAAGTTTTTTAGCATCAAAAAAGTACCTGCTCCCATAACTATCGGAGAGATCGCTATACCAAGAGAGCCAAACATTTCTCCCATATTTGTCGTTAAGCACAAACCGAGAAAAACAGACAAAAAAGATGACAGCATGGCTATTTGTATTGATAAGCCTGCCGCTTTAAATACGGAAAATGGCAGAAAGAAAACGTCAGCAAAACCATAGAAAAAGATCACCAGTATTGGGATAAAAATAAAAAGTAGTGTTACAATTATAACCAAGGCATCCATGATTTTTTGAATATTAGAGGGGTTTTGATTTGAGATTTTAATATCAAGACCAAAAACTGTTTTTGGTTTGACTATAAATTGGCTGGCGAAAACCACGCTACATACTAAAACAATTTGGATTAATGCTAATTGTGCAGCTTTTGAAAAGTCTAGATCGTAAAAAAATGCCTGATAAATAGCTAATTCGACAGTTGTGGCCTTCGGGCCTCCACCCAAAGTTAAAGCTACAGCAAAACTAGAAAGACAAATTGCAAATATAACTGCCCAAACACCTGGACAAACCTTTTTCAAAACGGGCCACTCCAAGACAAGGAATTTTTGAGCAGAAGACAATTTTAAAGACGAAACGAGCCTATATTGTTCACCAGGCATATCATTAAAAGCCTGAAGTAAAATCCTAATTGCTAGAGGAAGATTGAAAAATACGTGTGCTAAAATTACACCCCAAAAACCATAAATTTTAATAGAACCAAGACCAATTAAATTCAGAAGATTATTCACTATGCCATTATTACCAAAAACTAAAATTAGTCCCAAAACAGCCACAATTACTGGTAAAATAAAAGGTGCTCCTAGAATTAAAACTACGAAGCTTTTTCCCCAAAATTTTTGCCTTAGAAGCGCTTTGGCTACAGGAATAGCAAGAGCTGTTGACAACGTTGCTGAATAGGCGGCCTGAACAAATGTAAATTTTATCGCAGCTATATCCGAAATAGATAAGCTTAATGATAAGCCACTAAAATTTATTAGAGAAATGAGTGGGCCCAATAACAGGCCCACTACAAACATAGAGCTAATTACTGCGACAGTGCTGCGCGCCATTCTTCTATAGCCTTTTTGCGCATCTTATCAGCCTTATCTTCGTCCAGAAAATACGCTTTTTCTGGATAAGGAAGTTTTGAAAACACTTCTGGCCACTTTGATCTATCTTGTGCTGCGGGATAAGACCAATTGGTAAATGGTATTAGAGACTGAAACTCGCCAGAAAGAACAAATTGCATAAATTTATTTGCTAATTCAGGTTGATTTGAGCTTTTCAATTTCCCAACCAATTCAAAATAAGCATAGTGTCCCTCTTCAAAAATAGCCGCTTTTTTTGTCTGATCTTCTTCCACAGAAATATGGTAGGCAGGCGAAGTGTTAAAAGATAACACCATTTCTGCTTCACCAGAAGTAAAAAGCCCATAAGCTTCGGACCAGCCCTTGGTTACTGTCAGAATTTTTGGTGCCAGTTTCGACCAATAGTCTTCTGCCTTGTCACCATAAATTTCTTTGACCCACAGTACGAGGGCCAAACCAGATATTGAGCTTCGTGGATCTTGTATGACTATTTTAGCGTTTTTCATATTTGCTAATTCATCAAAGCTTTTTGGTGGCTGAGAAATCTTTGTTTCGTCATACACAAATGAAACATACGACCAATTGAACGGTAAAAAAGTATCATCATTCCATTGTATAGGTAAAAACAAAGCATCATTATTTTGCTGATGGGGTGCGAACAAACCCGTTTCCCGAGCTTTTTTTGTTACGTCTGTATTTAAACCTATAATAATATCAGCCTCTGTACTGGATCCTTCTAAAATCAATCGCGGCACCAAATCCCCTGCTGAAAACTTAACGTCGCATTCACAAGTTTTTTCAAATGCTTCTTCTATAGAGGGGCCAGGACCCCACTCTGATACAAAATAATCAGGCGCGTAAACTGTAAGTACTGGCTTATTAGCAGAAGCTAATGTTGCCAAAGAAATACCCGTCAAAAATATAAAAAATCTCAATTTAATCTCCTCACTTTTTCGGGGAGAGCAAGTTCAAACTTAAAGAAGTTTATCCTTCCCTCCGCCGGCGTTATCCGGTTCAGGTTCTACGGGTTCGCTTGCGCATCTCAGCCAATTTTCGGCTCCCCGAGGTTCTTGATGGATTATCATAAATTTTATTAAGGTCAAGAAACAAAAGGGATTTTTTTATTTTGGAAAAACATAATAAAATTTACTTTTGTGTAAGACTTGCCCAGCGCAATAAGAGACAGTATCAGGATGATTATAATAGAAAGTTATCGTTAAATGAGCCTAAATTCTTTTGGACATATGTATAAGGTGACAACCTGGGGCGAGAGCCACGGTCCAAGTCTTGGCGCAACTATAGACGGATGCCCTCCGGGCATAGATATCGATCAGAACAAATTACAAGTTTGGATGGATAAAAGAAAACCGGGTCAAAGCAAATATACAACCCAAAGAAAAGAACCAGATAGTGTTGAAATATTATCTGGTGTTTTTGAGGGGGTTTCGACAGGGACACCTATCCAATTAATGATTAAAAACACCGATCAAAGATCAAAGGATTACAGCGAAATAGCTCAGACTTTTCGACCTGGTCATGCAGACATCACCTACTGGCAGAAATATGGCATCCGAGATTATCGTGGTGGCGGCAGATCGTCAGCTAGAGAAACTGCTGCCCGAGTGGCTGCGGGCGGAGTAGCTAGACTTGTGCTGAAAAATCTAGCGCCCGATCTTGAAATATATGGTTATATGACGCAAATGGGCGATCAGAAAATTGATAGATCCAGAATTGATTTAAATCAAATTGAAAATAATCCTTTTTGGTGTCCCGATTTTAAAGCTGTTAACAGATGGAAAGACTATTTAGAAAATATAAGAAAGTCTCGGGACTCTGTTGGAGCCATAATCGAAATTATAGCTAAAAATGTCTCTCCTGGTTTAGGAGCTCCTATATATGGAAAAATTGATACTGACTTAGCGGCCGCGATGATGTCAATAAACGCCGTTAAGGGTGTGGAGATTGGCGAAGGTATGAATGCCGCATCGCTTTTAGGTTCTCAAAACGCGGATGAGATTTTCATGGATGGAAAAAACGGACCTCGATATTCGTCAAACCATTCCGGCGGTATACTTGGCGGCATCTCCACTGGACAAGATATTGTTGTCAGGTTTGCAGTTAAACCAACTTCCTCAATCCTATCACCTAAAAAAACAATAACACAAAAAGGCGAAGAAACTGAAATTATAACTAAGGGTCGGCATGATCCTTGTGTGGGTATTCGGGCTGTTCCAGTTGGCGAGGCCATGATGGCCTGCGTTCTTCTTGACCATTATCTTTTGCACCGGGGCCAAATAGGTGAAAACAGAGGAAAAATAGGCTAATCAGCCTCGCTTTTAGATGTAAAATATAATCCTATAATTATTACCATGATAGCTAGATATTGGCTCATAGAAAAAAACTCCCCTAAAATTATTATTGCCAAAATTACAGCGGTTATTGGTTCTACTAGTGACAACGTCACTGCAGTTGAAGAGGTCAAATATTTTAATCCAAACGTGAAAAAAGAGTATGCAATACCGGTAGCACACACTCCAAGAAAAATTAGATAGTAAATTGCATCGTGGGAAAACACCCAAGATGATGGAAAAAAAATAAATACTGGCGTAGAAAAAAAAGCAGCTATTAAAAACGTCCAAGCAGCCGTATTATGGTGTGAAAGCTTCTTAACTATCCTAGATGTAGACAGTGAATAAAGCGCATAAGACAAACCTGAAAGTAGAGCTAAAAAAGCACCTAAGTTTGACCAGTCAGTATTATCATCAAAAAGCATTAATACGCAAATACCAGTCACGGCCAAAATTGCGCCAATTAGTTTATTAAAACCATGTGTTGATTTTAATATAATAAACTCAAATAAAATTGCCCAAATAGGCGCACTTCCAATAGTAATCGCTGTTCCTACGCCCACACCAGAAATCAAAACAGCCGCAAAAAAAGTCATGTTATATAACATCATAAATAGGCCAGAAAAGGCTATTAAAACAGGGGACTTAAAAATGGCAGAAAATAGATTTTTATCAAACAATATCGATATTAAAAATAAATAAATTGCTGCTAAATAGAGACGTATAGCACCTACGACCAAAGGCTCTTTATATTCAGGAATAAGCGCTTGAATGGTTCCAGTCGTACCCCACAAAGTTGCCGCTAAAATCACTGCTAAAATTGAAAGGCTCTTATTGTTTAACATACATCTCGACCTTGCTCGAATTTATGTAAAATGGTTTAGTGGTCCCACAATAAAAATAAATCATTATTGAAAGTAGAAAAAGCTTAATGAGCAAACCATGTATTATTTGTGTTGCAATCACTGGATCTGTTCCAACTAAGAAAGACAACCCTAATGTGCCGATTTCAATATCTGAGCAGATAGAAAGCACGCATGAATCTTTCGAAGCTGGGGCAACAATATGCCACGCTCATGTCAGAAATGAAGATGAGACTCCAACATCTGATCCAGAAAAGTTTTCTTTACTGAAGGATGGTATTTCAAAGTACTGCCCAGATATGATTATTCAGTTTTCAACAGGGGGAAGATCTGGTTCGGGAAAAGAACGAGGAGGGATGCTACCATTAAAACCAGATATGGCATCTTTGTCAGTGGGTTCTAACAATTTCCCAACACGAGTTTATGAAAACTCGCCAGAACTAATACTTTGGTTAGCGGAGCAAATGTGTATTCACAAAGTTATGCCTGAAGTAGAGGCTTTCGATCTTTCACATATAATAAACGCCATCGATATGCACTCTAAGGGACTTCTTTTTGGGGATTTGTATATTCAATTCGTGATGGGTGTAAAAAATGCTATGCCAGCAGATGAAACTATATTCAATTTTTATGTCGAATTAATGCAGAAACGTGCGCCCAAATCAGAATGGTGTGGAGCGGGAATAGGTGCAAACCAAATCCTAGTTAACGAATGGTCTATTAGAGCCGGTGGCCATACAAGAGTCGGCCTGGAGGATAATGTTCGGCTTGATAAAGAAACTCTAGCACCATCTAATGCAGCACTTGTTAAACGAGCTGTTAAGTTATGTGAACAGTACAAAAGACCAGTTGCGACACCACAAGAAGCTAGAAATTTACTTGGCCTTTCAAGTTAGATTATTATTCCGTTATTTTTACTTTTAATTCTGTTAAGCCGTCTATTTGCGCAACCAACAAATCACCTTTTTTCACTGCACTAACGCCTGCGGGTGTGCCAGTCATTACCAAATCTCCAGGAATTAATTGAGTATATTTTGATAAATCTAAAAGTATTTCATCAACAGAGTGGATCATGTCTGATATTTGTCCGTGCTGCTGAAGTCTATTATTCAAAAACAACTTGAGGTTTGCTTTTCTTATATCAGGAACTTTTTTAGCCTCTGTGATTTTCCCTATTATAGCGGAACCGTCAAAGTCTTTTGACATATCCCAGGGCTTACCTTGTTTTTTTGCTATACTTTGCAAATCACGCCTAGTCATGTCTAGTCCGCAAGCATAACCAAATATAGAACCCTTTAAATCTTCCCTGTTTGCTTTTTGAAGTGGTTTTGCAATAGCAACAACCAACTCTACCTCGTGATGCAGATCATTTGTCATAGGGGGATAGGTAAGGTTTTTTTCGGAACCCAATAATGAAAATAATGATTTAGTAAAATAAAACGGCTGTGTTTTTTCTACCTCATTCCCAAGCTCGAGAACATGTTCAACATAATTTCTACCAACACAGAAAATTCTTCTTACTGGATACCCATAGTTTCTTCCTGTAACTTTGAGCAGCGGTGGTTCAGATGTTGGAAAAACGGATTTCATTTTTTGTTAGATAGCAAACTTTAATAAAGAGCTATAAAGAGGCATCGAAGCCTCAGCCAGATTTGCATTTCTTCCTTTCAAATTTGGTAAGATATCTTCTGGACCAGAAAACCCGGTCGATTTATGTGCTGACCCATACCAATGTGAAGCCCAAACACCGTCTTTTCTATGCCCACCCTTTGGCCACGATAACATAGACTTTTGAAATCCTAAGTTAACTTTGTTGCATAGTTTTGTAAGTGTCTCTTCAGGGTTCTTTCTAATGTCTTCAGAGTTTACAACAATAGGATTCAAGCCACGTTTTGTAACCTCCAAAAACAACTCTACTTGTTTTTTGTAACCTATGTCCTGCTCGCTTATCTTATTGTATTTTTTTTCAAAACTTGAAATTACTCTTGCGGGATGTCTAAGTAGAAAAACGTGTTTTACTTGGTCAAGCCAACCTAGTGGAACTGATAAAACCATGTGGTGTGTCATATGCTTTTGGTATAAATTTTTGCCAATAATTGATCTGTCCTTTGTCAAATTATCTACCACGCCTGAGACACTTTCTGGTTGCGATAATATAATTTCTTCTCGCATTGGATGATCTAGGCCTGTTTCAATCAGATAATTTGCATAAAATGGTTCATCAATTATTTCAAAATCATCTCGATTACCAAATGAGTACATTAAAGCTGTCGAAATATTTCTTGGTCCAGACCACACTGCTAAATTAATCATACACACTCTTTTTTTATTAATAGCTTATATAGCTTTCTAATGTGTTCTGTGATTGGACCTAATTCGCCTTTACCTATACTTCTTCCGTCAATAGATCCCACTGGGGTTTGTGCCCCAAAAGTACCCGTAAGAAAAGCCTCTTCCGAACTGTATGTATCGACTAAAGAAAAGTTTTTTTCGTACACTGGTATACCGTCTGATCGACATATATCTATCACCTTTTGCCTAGTAATTCCGTTCATGCAATAGTCACCTGTGCTAGTCCAGACTTCACCTTTTTTAACTATAAAAAAATTACAGGCATTCGTCGTATTCACAAAGCCATTAATATCAAGCATTAGCGCCTCATCCGCACCAGCCTTCTCTGCTGCTATGCAAGCTAATATGCAGTTAAGTTTTGAATGGCTATTTAACTTTGGGTCTTGCGTCATTGGTAAGCCCCTCAAGTGAGGCACTGTCGCTAAAGATATAGGCCTTGGTATTTTGGGAACAGAGTGCTCCATAATAATAACAAAAGTAGGTCCATCTTGTGATAATGCCGGATGTTGAAAGGGTCTTTTTTTAGGTCCCCTAGTTATCATAAGCCTAGCATGGGCATTGTTTACCATACCATTAGAGTTTTGGGTCTTAATAAGGGCGTCAATAACATCTGATTTACTTAAACCAATGTCTAAATCTATCGCTAATGCTGCCTCAAATAGCCTATCTATATGTTCATCGCAAAAAGCCCATCTATTATTATATAGCCTTAATCCCTCCCAAACGCCGTCTCCCAACATAAATCCACTATCATAAACGCTTACCACCGCCTCATTTTTTGGCAATATTTTTCCGTTTAAATAGATTAAAATATCTTCATTTCTGATATCTTCCTCTGATTGGTGTGTAGAAACGGTTTCTATCATTTTTACCCCTTTCTCGATATTGCTATTAGGTAAGTTAATTTATGCCAAGAATTATTTCTCATTGGTCTTTCAAAATTTCTAGGTTGGCAAAAGCTTTTTTTACCCTATGCCTATATTTAACGATCACAGGAAAGTTTCATGCGCAAAATATTAAAAACTGTCTTTATTTTATTTTTAACATTAACAACACAAGTATGTCCTTTTTTAGGCAACCTTAATCTACACGCACAATCAAAAGACTCTATAATCTTGGCTGGTGGATGTTTTTGGTGTGTGGAAGCTGATTTTGAAAAAGTGAACGGGGTCAGTGAGGTCATTTCTGGTTACACTGGTGGGTTTGTAGAAAACCCAACCTATAAACAGGTCGTAAAAGGTGGCACAGGACACTATGAAGCCGTCATTATTCACTTTGATCCCGAAATAATTACAACAAAAAATATTTTATATAAATTTTTTCGTTCTATAGACCCTACTGATGCTGGTGGACAGTTCTGTGATCGGGGTCATAGCTATAAGTCAGCTATCTTTGCCAAACCAAATCAAATTTTAATTGCAAAAAATGCCATCCTAGAGGCAGAAAAAGTTCTGGGTGAAAAGATTGTTACTCCCATTTTGGAAGTTAACAAATTTTTTACTGCCGAGAAATATCATCAAGACTATTACAAGGGCGAGAACCTAGTGTTGACTAGATTTGGCCCAATCAAACAGAAAAATGCTTACAAAAGATACCGTTCCGCCTGCGGGAGAGATGAGCGCCTCAAAGAGGTTTGGGGCAAAGATGCATTCTTGAATTGACAAACATTAATGGTCGAAGTTTTTCAGCTTTTACCCAGCGAAACAAGTGTTAGACTATTTTAAAGCTTGGGAGGACCATCGTGACACCAATGATGTCGCAATACATGGAAATTAAATCTGACTATTCTGAGGCTTTATTGTTCTACAGAATGGGCGATTTCTATGAGTTATTTTTTGAAGATGCTAAAGTTGCAGCAAGTGCTTTAGATATCGCTTTAACAAAACGAGGAAAGCATAGTGGAGAAGATATACCAATGTGTGGGGTCCCTCATCATTCTGCAGAAAACTATATTTACACATTAATAAACAAAGGTTTTCGCGTTGCAATTTGTGAACAAATGGAAAGCCCAGAAGAAGCGAAAAAAAGAGGTTACAAAGCTGTAGTTAGAAGAGAGGTTGTAAGGCTAGTCACTCCTGGAACCTTAACAGAAGATAACTTGTTAGACGCTAAGAAAAGTAACTACCTTGCTGCTTATTCTTTAGTACATGGAGAGGCATCAGTTTCTTGGATCGATATTTCAACTGGTTCTTTTTACATTTCCAGCATAAAGCCAGAAAGATTAGCCTCGGAATTAACCAGGCTTTCTCCTAGTGAAATTCTGCTTTCTGAAGATTTAGCAAAAGCGCATCGGGATCTAGCAGAGGAGTTTGGTATCAGTGTCACAGAGCTTGGAAATTCCGCTTTTGACAGCAGCTCCGCACGAGAACGTTTAAAAAAAATCTTTAACGTTGAGACCGTCGATGGCTTGGGAAACTTTAATAGGGCCGAACTATCATCTATGGGAGCCATCATAGAATACTTACAAATAACACAAAAGGGCAAGCTCCCATTATTATCAAGACCAAGGCGCGAACTAAACGCATCCTTTATGACGATAGATACAGCAACTAGAAAAAACTTAGAGCTAACAAGGGGGCTTTCTTCTGGAAATAAATCTGGTTCACTTCTTTCAGTAATTGATCATACTTTAACATCAGGTGGGGCAAGATTATTAGAAAAGAGAGTGTCCGCCCCTTCTACTAATCTAGATGAAATAGAAAAAAGATTAAACGGTCTAGATTTTATGATAGCTGATGCAGACTTATCGTCTAGCCTTCGGTCAGAGCTCAGAAAAGTTCCTGATTTAGATAGGGCATTATCCAGAATTTCATTGGACAGGGCTGGCCCAAGAGACTTGGTTTCTATTCGAAATGGATTGCTTCAATCCTCCATTATATCAAAGATGCTTTCACGTTTCGCTTTGCCAAAACTCATAGAAGAGAAGTTGGCTATTTTTCCAGAACAAGATAAATTTTTAGATTTACTTTCTGAAGCCCTTGTGGATGAGCCACCTATATTGGCAAGAGATGGCGGATTTATTAGAGAGGGTTTTGATCCCAAATTAGATGAAGCCAGAAGACTAAAAAATGAAGGGAAAAAGATCATTGCTGAGATGCAAATGGGGTATATGAAAACCGCTGGCATTCAGTCTCTTAAAATAAAACATAACAATGTTCTCGGATATTTTATCGAAACACCAGCCACTCATGCCGAGCGCATGTTATCGCCTCCTTTATCTGATACCTTTATCCATAGACAAACAACAGCAAATCAAGTTCGTTTTTCAACTGTTGAGCTTTCTGAGATTGAAACTAAGATTTTAAACGCGGCCAGTCATTCTTTGGAGATAGAAAAGCAAACCTTCAAAGATTTATGCGATAGAATATTAAAATTTGGCAAATGTATCGCCGATGTTGCCAGTTATTTATCAGAAATAGACCTCGCTGTTGCCTTTTCTGTATTAGCTAAAAATCAGTCTTGGGTTAAGCCCGCAGTTGATTTGTCACAAAGTTTTGAGATTTCTGGTGGACGCCATCCTGTAGTTGAAGACGCTTTAAAAAAAGAGGGTAAGGCATTTATCTCAAATGAATGTGTCTTAAGCGATGGAAAAATCTGCCTGCTTACTGGGCCAAATATGTCTGGAAAATCAACTTTTCTGAGACAAAATGCTATCATCGTTTTATTGGCTCAAATTGGTTGTTTCGTTCCTGCCACTTCAGCCAAAATAGGTATTGTATCGCAGCTTTTTAGCCGTGTTGGTGCGTCAGACGACTTAGCCAGGGGTCGATCTACCTTTATGGTCGAAATGGTGGAAACCGCATCTATCCTTAACCAGGCTGATGAAAACTCTTTTGTAATACTGGACGAAATTGGCAGAGGAACAGCAACCTATGATGGCCTATCCATCGCTTGGGCTACTTTAGAACATTTGCATAATGTAAATAAGGCACGAGCACTATTTGCCACACATTACCATGAATTAACGCATTTATCAGCTGAAATGGATCGACTAGAAAACTCTACTGTCGAAGTCAAAGAATGGGAAGGTGAGGTTGTGTTTTTACATGAAGTTAGAAGAGGAGCTGCTGATCGGTCCTACGGCGTTCAAGTCGCCAAGCTCGCTGGATTGCCGGAAAATGTAATAAAAAGATCAAAACTTATATTAGAAAAACTTGAAAAGGGGCACTACCAAGGCCAATCAAACTTAAAGGGACTAGTTAGTGATCTTCCTTTATTTTCTAACGATCAAAACTCCCATGACCCTACAGAAAAAAAAGTAGACCTTCTTCACGAAGAAATAAAAAACATTAATTTAGACAGCACATCACCCAGGGACGCCTTGGAGTTTCTCTACAAGTTAAAAGAAACCCTAAAACATTAAAATGTTAGTTGTTCGATGACACTCCTACATGTGCGGGGCGCAACAGGCGGTCATGTAACATAAAACCTTCGGAAGAAACTTCGATAATATCACCGGCTTTTGTGCCCGGAACAGGGGCCTCAAACATGGCCTCGTGTAGCTGCGGATCGAATTTATCACCAATTTCTGGAGATATGGGTTTTATCCCGTGTTTTGAAAAAACATTCAATAATTCTCTCATCGTAAGCTCAACGCCTTCAATCACGGAACCAACGATTTCTTTTTGATCGGCAGTAATAGAATCAACAGCTCTTTTCATATTATCATATATCGGCAAAAGATCCCTCGCCAATTTAGATCCACCGTAGTTCTCTGCCTCTTTTCGATCTTTATCTGCCCTTTTTCTGGCATTTTCTGCATCGGCAAGTGCTCTCATAAACCTATCACGATATTCATCTCGCTCTGCTGTAACTTCATCTAGTTTTTCTAGCTCAGCTGCCTCTGCATCAATATCTATTAATTCATCTTGATCTAATTCAGATTCTTCTACTTCATCCAAGAATTCTTCTTTTTTTTGCTCAGCCATTCATCACCTCTTATTTCGGTCAGAAATCATTTTTCCAACCAGTTGCGCGGTATAATCCACCACCGGAACTATTCGCCCATAGTTTAATCTTGTAGGACCTATTACTCCTACAGCACCAATAATCTTACGATCTGAGTTCATATAAGGGGAGACAACCAAAGATGAACCCGTCAAAGAAAAAAGTTTGTTTTCCGATCCTATAAAAATTCTTACCCCTTCGCCTTTTTCAGTAAGCTCTAAGAAGTCTGCTATATCGCGTTTTCGTTCCAAATCGTCAAATAGATTTTTTATTCTTTCTAAGTCTTCTTGTTGTGAAGATTCATTTAGAAGATTTGCTCTTCCTTTTACAATTAATCGTTCGTGCCGTTCTTCAGTATCTTCCCAAAGTGCTAGACCGCTCTGCACCAAGTCGCGAGCCAAAGTATCGAGTTCTTGCCGTCGGTAATCAATTTCATTTTTGATTAATTTTTTAGCTTCGCTTAATGTATTCCCCTCCATAAGAGCATTTAAAAAATTTGCCGCCTCTTTCATAGAGCTTGGCGTTTGACCCGGTGGGGGCTTAAATAGTCGATTTTCAACATGACCATCAGCATAAACTAAGACAACCAGGGCTTGGCTTATTGATAAAGGTAAAAACTCCACATGCTTAATTGGAGCTTCGCGTTTCGGTGTTAAGACCAGAGAAGCTCCTTGTGTCACACCCGATAATGTTGTGGAAATGTCATCTAGAATTTCGTCGACCTGATTGGTTTCATCTGAAACTATCTTATCAATTTTTTTTCTATCATTTTTGTCAACCTCTGATACCTCCAAAATACCATCCACAAACATTCGTAAACCTTGCTGGGTTGGTATTCTTCCGGCGCTTGTGTGTGGGCTTCCTAGTAGTCCTAAAAACTCTAGATCTTGCATAACATTTCTAATTGTTGCGGCTGAAATATCTTCACTGAATTCACGCGAAAGGGTTCTTGATCCAACAGGCTCACCATCTGCCAAATAGCCTTCTACCACTCTACGAAATACTTCGCGCGAGCGGTTGTTCATTTCCTCAAGAATTTCTTTTTTTTCAATCATCGGGACGTGTTTTAGCTTATATATTTCAATTAGCCTAATGAAAAACTTCAAACAGGGTTGCAAATTCACTTAATCGAGATGTATTTCCAATTTAAAGTTGAAAGGATTTAAAATGCGCCCATCTGGTCGAAAACTTGACGAAATGAGAAACGTTTCAATAGAAACAAACATAACTATGCATGCTGAGGGAAGCTGTATAATTAAAATGGGCGATACTCATGTTATATGTACCGCAACAGTAGAAGACAGAGTACCACCATTTATCAAAGGATCTGGAATGGGGTGGGTCACTGCTGAATATGGTATGTTACCAAGATCAACCGGTTCCAGAATGCGAAGGGAAGCCGCTTCAGGTAAGCAAGGTGGTAGAACAGTCGAGATCCAAAGGCTTATCGGACGATCTTTACGGGCCGGTGTTGATAGGCTTGCTTTAGGTGAAAGACAGATAACAATCGATTGTGACGTAATACAAGCAGATGGTGGAACGCGCTGTGCGTCTATTACTGGTGGTTGGTTAGCACTACGTCTAGCAATAGATAAGTTATTAGATTCTGGCGCAATATCTACAGATCCTTTGATTTCACCAGTTTCTGCAATTAGTTGCGGTATTTACGCAGGACAACCGATCTTAGATCTAGATTATGCTGAAGATAGCGAAGCGGGTGTAGACGGAAACTTCATTATGCTTGAAAGTGGTAATATGATTGAAACCCAAATAAGCGCAGAGGGCGCGACATATACTAGGGATGAACTCAATAGCCTAATCAATTTGGCAGAAAAAGGTGCTTCTGAACTCTTTGATATTCAAAAAGCTTCCCGAAGTTGATGCGAAAATTTCAAGGTAATAAATTGGTGGTTGCGACACACAATGAGGGTAAGCTCGATGAGGTTTGTGCACTATTTGCACATAAATCAGTTGAAATTTTATCCAGTAAATCACTTGACCTTCCAGAACCCATAGAAACAGAAGATAATTTTATAGGAAACGCTCGTATTAAAGCACATTCTGCATCAAAAATTACTAGCCTACCTGCCCTTGCAGACGATAGTGGAATTACTATTGACGCCTTGAATGGTGCGCCTGGGGTATACACTGCAGATTGGGCCGAAACACCAGATGGACGAGATTTTTCTATGGCGATGAAAAAAACTCAAGAAGCTTTAACAAAAATTTCTGCACCACATCCACGATTAGCACAATTCCGCTGTACTTTAGTATTGGCGTGGCCAGACGGCCATGACGAAATCTTCGAAGGCGTTCTGGCTGGTCAAGTGATTTGGCCCCCAAGGGGATTGGACGGCCATGGGTACGACCCAATATTTCAGCCTAACGGATATGACATCACCTGTGGGGAGATGAGCTTTGAGAGTAAGAATAAAATAAGCCATCGATCAATAGCTTTTGAAAAACTTGCCAGAGCATGTTTTGAGTGAAGACTGGAAAAATGGGGGCTTTGGGATTTATATCCATTGGCCTTTTTGCGCTGCGAAATGTCCTTATTGTGACTTCAATAGCCATGTAAGAAATAATATCGATCAAAAACAATGGCTTAGATCTTACCTAAGCGAAATAAACCGAGTTTCGAAAATTACATCGAGCCGGGTTTTAGATTCTGTTTTCTTCGGTGGTGGAACACCGAGCCTTATCGAGCCGTGGGTTATCAACGATATTCTAAATGAGATCCAGAAACATTGGACAACCAAAGATAATTTTGAAGTTACACTAGAGGCTAACCCTGGCTCAGTGGATGCAAAAAATTTCAAAGCTTACAAATCTGCCGGTGTGAATAGAATATCTATGGGAATTCAGTCACTAAACGAAAAAGACTTAAAAGCTTTAGGTCGAACTCATACAGTAAGAGAAGCATTGTCTGCTTTTGAAATTGCTAAGCAAAATTTCACAGCCGTAAGTTTTGATTTAATATATGCTAGGCAAAACCAAAAACTGACACAATGGGAAGTGGAATTAAATCAAGCCTTAGATTTAGGGGCCAACCATATGTCATTATATCAGTTAACCATTGAGCAGAACACAGCTTTTGGTGACAGGTATAATCGCGGGCTACTTAAAGGGTTACCCAGTGACGATATATCTGCCGAACTATATGATATTACTTCAGACTTATGCGAAGATAGGGGCTTTTCAGCATATGAAGTTTCCAATTATGCGCAAGAAGGCTCAGAAAGCGTACATAATCTTGTGTACTGGCGATATGGTGACTACATAGGTATTGGGCCTGGCGCTCATGGTCGTCTAACCGTCGACGGTAAAAGATACGCTACCGAAACATTTTTATCGCCGGAAGAGTGGCTTACAAAGGTAGATAATCAGGGTTCTGGGGAATCTTTCCTATCTGAGTTATCCCAAGAGCAGCAAGCCGCCGAGATGGCTATGATGGGTTTAAGATTGAACGAAGGAATTAATTTTAAGCGATTTGAAAATTTATCAGGCTCTTCTTTTTCTGAAGAAAAATTGTCTTTTTTAAAAAGCATTCAACTCATCGAGCAAAAAGACGGAAACATAATTGCCACTTTTTCAGGAAGAAAAGTCTTAAACTCAGTGCTTGCTGAACTATTAAATTAAAAGCACCAATATCAACTACCATTTAATATCACTTCAGAGATACGATCTAATTCGTCCAAAGATTTATAAGTTATTGAAATTAAACCTTTTTCTTTTCCTTCTTCGTGGTTAATGGAGACTTTCATCTTAAGTGCTGCAGATAGATCAGCTTCAAGAAGAACTGTATCGGCGGGTTTCTCTTTTGTTTTTTCTTTATTAGAAACTTTTTTCTCACTAACATTTTTAGCCAGTCGTTCTGCATCCCTAACCGAAAGGCCAAGTGAAATAATCTGTTTTGCTATAGCTAATGGATTGTCACATGTCACCAAAGCCCGAGCATGCCCCGCAGTCAATTGCCCTGAAATCAATAATTCTTGAACCGATGATGGAAGATTAAGTAGTCTCAATAAGTTGGCTATATGACTTCTACTTTTTCCAATTTCTTTAGAGAGTCCGTCCTGAGTGTGATCAAAGTTTTCCATTAAGTTTTTGTATCCAAGAGCTTCTTCTATTGGGTTTAAATCGGCCCTTTGCACATTTTCAATTATGGCTATTTCTAGAACTTCTATATCAGTGAACTCTTTTATGATAACTGGCAGTTCATGGATCTGGGCTCTTTGAGCAGCGCGCCACCTTCGCTCACCTGCAACTATTTCGAAACTTTCTTTTGTTCCTTTCTTTTTTCTTACTATTAAAGGTTGGACTATACCTTTTGTCTTAATCGAGTTTGCTAATTCAATTAATTTTTCTTCTTGAAAAGATTTTCTAGGTTGATTTGGGTTTGGATATATTTTTTCAACCGGTACAAGTTTCTCAACTGTCTGACTTTCTGAATTTTCATTACTGGTTAAAGGTTCGTTTTTGAGATCACCCATCAAAGACGACAACCCTCGCCCAAGACCTCGTGATTTACTTTTTCTTTCTACCATCAAAAACCTCCTATCAGGGATTATTAGCTAATAACTCTTTGGCCAAACTGGTATATGCCTTTGATCCCTTTGATGAAGGATCATAAGTCAAAACAGGCATTGAATACGAAGGTGCTTCACTTACCCGTACATTTCGCGGAATAATTGTTTTAAAAACTAACTCACGAAGATTACTTCTAGCATCAGCCTCTACCTGTTTAGATAGATTGTTTCTTCCATCAAACATAGTTAAAACTATTCCTTCAACCCGCAAATTCTCATTTGCATTTTGACGTACTTCTTTAACTGTTAATAAAAGTTGTGAAAGTCCCTCGAGCGCAAAAAACTCACTCTGTAATGGTATTAAAACAGAGTGAGACGCTACCATTGCGTTAACCGTTAAAATATTTAGAGAAGGTGGACAATCAATCAGAATATAGTCATATTTTTGTTTGTTTGCCTGTTTTTTTCGTAGTGCCTCGTGTAATAAATGACTTCTTTTTTCATTTGATATCAAGTCGATGTCTGCGGAGCTCAAATCTATTGTTGCAGGAACAATGCTCAAACCTGATATTTCTGTCTTCCTTGCGACTTTTTCTAGCGGAACACCCTCAACCAAAAATTCATATGTCGATAATTCTCGATCCTCTACTTCTACACCCAAGCCAGTGGATGCATTTCCTTGGGGATCCAAATCGATTATTAGAACTTTCTTTTCTAATTGTGACAATGCCGCGGCTAAGTTGATAGTTGTAGTTGTCTTACCAACCCCGCCTTTTTGATTTGTCACTGAAATTATTTTTGCAGTTTTGGAATTATTAGTTGGCACGGGAAAGCTCTCCTATTTTCAAAACCACTGACTTTGAATCAGTTATACTGGTAACTGCTTCCCAACTAAAGTTCCAGATTTTCTCTGCAGCAACCAATTCTTCTTTCCAAGACTTTCCCTTTGAAAATATAAGGGTGGTATTATCACTCAAATGATTAGATGATAAATCAAGAAGACTAGGTAAATCAGCTAAAGCCCTAGCTGATATTACATCAGCCTCCTGTCTATCGCAACTCTCTATCCTATTGTTTATAATAGATAAATTTAGGTTTAATTCTCTTTTTACAGTGCTGAGAAAAACACATTTTCTTTTATCGCTTTCAACCAAGACTGTCTCACCACCAATATTTTTATCCTGAGCAAGAATTGCCACGACCAGTCCAGGAAATCCTGCCCCAGATCCCATATCCAACCATTTTGTAAAACTCCTGTTGTTAGCATAAAAAATCTGGGCTGAGTCTAAAATATGACGATTCCATATTTCTGGTACAGTTTTTTTAGAGATTAGATTTATACTTTTATTCCACTTTTCAACAAGCAACCCAAGCCGCTGTAAGAGTACTATTGTTTCACGTGAAACATCTATTAAAATATCATCTTTCATCCGGCCTTAATCTGATTTTGACCCTGTTTGACTTTTGATAATATTAAAAAGAGAGCTGCTGGCGTCATTCCTTCTATACGGGAGGCTTGAGCTATATTTTTTGGTTTTTGGTTAAGTAATTTATTTTTTAGTTCGTTTGATAGGCCAGACATTGACTGATAATCAAAACTAGATGGTATTTTGATTGCTTCATCTCTTTTGACAGATTCTATATCTTTCTTTTGTCTGTCGATATAATTTGAGTATAGCGCGTCTCTGTGGGCCTGCTGTTGAATTTCACTCTCTATATCTGACAACCTATTATCAAATACCTTTATGTTATCAAAAGTTATATTTGGAAATGCCAATACTTGTTTCAGGTTTCTTTTATTCCCATCTTGGCTAACCGAAATACCCTGGGCTATCAGTTGGTTTGGAGTAAACTCTTTTTCAGAAAGTATTGTATTACACTCCTCTATTTTGTCGACTTTGTCTAAGAATGCTTCCCTTCTAAATGTCGATATACAACCTATTTCTATGCCTTTTGGGGTCAATCGTTGATCCGCATTGTCAGCACGCAATGAAAGCCTGAACTCTGCTCTAGACGTAAACATTCTATAAGGCTCACTTACACCTTTAGAAATTAAGTCATCTATCATAACACCTATATAACTATCTGACCTCGAAAAATTAATTGATTCTTCTTCACTTGATGCTGCTGCCGCGTTTAATCCAGCAACCAACCCCTGAGCCGCAGCCTCTTCATAGCCTGTTGTCCCATTGATTTGACCTGCGAGATAGAGACCGCTTACACCATTAACGCTTAAGGTTAATGATAACGACCTAGGATCAACATAATCATATTCTATCGCATAGCCCGGTTGCAAAATCTCAACTTTTTCTAACCCTTTTATTGAGCGCACATATTCTTTTTGGGTCTTTTCTGGAAGTGATGTGGAAATTCCATTAGGATATATGGTGTCTACCGAAAGGCCTTCCGGCTCTAAAAACACCTGATGCGAGCTTTTATCCCTAAATCTGACTATTTTATCTTCTATAGAAGGACAGTATCGAGGGCCCGCACCGTCTATATGACCTCCATACATTGCTGATTTTGAGAGGTTTTTTTCTATGATCTCGTGCGTTTTCTCGTTAGTGAAGGTTATTCCACATGAAATTTGCTCTGCTATTGGGTTTTTTGATAAAAAGGAAAACATTGTTGGGTCAACATCACCAGGTTGCATTTCTAGCTCTTCCCAATTTATAGATCTTCCATTTAATCTTGGCGGTGTTCCCGTTTTTAATCTGCCTAATTTTAAACCAAAAGCCTCAATCTTTTCCGCAAGTTTTGATGATGGATTTGCGCCCATACGACCAGCTGGATATGAAACCTCTCCTATGAAAACCTTTCCCCGAAGAAATGTTCCGGTAGTTATAATGGTTGATTTTGCTAAAATTTCAGAACCATCGGCTAAAATTATACCCATTACCTCATCATGTGAGCCAACAAGATCAACAACTTCACCTTCTACGATGGAGAGGTTTTCAATTGATTTTAAGGCTCTTTTTATTGAATTTTGATATAACAACCGGTCAGCCTGAACTCGCGGTCCCTGAACCGCTGGTCCCTTTTTGCGATTTAGTAATCTAAACTGGATACCCGCCTCGTCCGCTGAACGCGCCATAATACCGTCCAGCGCATCAATTTCACGCACTAAGTGACCCTTCCCAAGGCCACCAATAGCAGGGTTACATGACATTATACCGAGGTCAGAATATTTCATCGTAACAAGAACTGTACTGGCACCCATCCTCGATGCAGCCGCGGCAGCCTCACTACCAGCATGTCCACCACCAACCACGATCACGTCAAATTGTTTCACGTGAAACACTCCTTACTTTCCCAAACAAAAAGACGAGAAAATCTCATCGAGGACTTTTTCTACATCTACTTTACCAAACAATTCATCTAAGGTGTAGGCTGTTTGTCTTAATTCTTCTGCTGCCAGATCATAAAAACCTGGGCCATCGGTTACAAATTTTTTTGCTTTTGTTAGCTTATTTATAGATCTATCTATCGCTTCCTTATGCCGAAACCTTGTTGCAACACCCTGGTTTTGTACATTATTTCTTAATTCTTTTTTAATAGTATCTATCATGTTATCTATGCCGAAACCCGTAACAGCTGAAAGACCATTTTCCATATCACCATTATCGCATTTTGATATAAAAGTTAAAATGTTTGGGTTTTTTATTTCTGGAGGTTTTTTACCATCATCTGTAAGAACAATAACCAGATCCGACGAATTAGCTCTTTCAATAGCCTTACGAATACCTTTTGTTTCAATAAAATTGTTTGTCTCTCTCAATCCGGCTGTATCTAGCATCGTTACAGGCAGACCATCCAAATCCATCTTTACTTCTATTATGTCCCTAGTCGTTCCAGCTTGTTCTGATGTGATTGCAGCCTCTCTACCCGCTAGTGTATTTAAAAGAGTAGACTTACCAACATTTGGCTTCCCCACGATAGCCACCTCAAAGCCTACTCTTATTCTCTCTGCAACGTTTATACCAGTTGACTCAAAACTTAAGTCATTGATTATATTAGTTAAAATCAATATTACGTCTTCAGAAACATCTGTAGGGACGTCTTCATCAGCAAAGTCTATAGTTACTTCAATTAAAGCCATTGCTTTAATTATCATGGAACGCCATTCTTGGGCTCGTTCCCCTAATTTCCCCGAAAGAACTTTTAAAGCCTGTACTCTTTGAGCTTCTGTTTCAGCTTCTATAAGGTCCGCAAGACCTTCTATTTCTGCTAAATCAAGCTTTTCATTTGAAAAAGCCCTGCGTGTAAACTCTCCTGGTAATGCTTGTCGAAAATTAGTTATTTTTGAAAGCGTTTCTAGAGTTTTTTGTATCACAGCTATACTGCCATGAAGATGTAGTTCAACCACGTCCTCGCCTGTAAAACTATGAGGACCTTTGAATGGAAGTACTAAAGCCTTATCAAGGTGTAATCCCTCTTGTGTGTATAGATCACAAAGAATTGTTTTCCTTGGTTTAATTCTAATATCGTTACACAAAGAATGTAATGACATAAAAGCGTCTGGACCTGAAACCCTAACAACTGCAACTCCTGCGCGTCCCAGTGGTGTGGCAAGCGCATAAATAGTATCAACCATAAAAAATCCCTATATTAGGTATTCATAGAGTCGAAAAACTCGGAATTTGTCTTTGTTTGTTTTAATTTTGATAAAAGAAATTCTATCCCATCTGTCGTGCCCATTGGATTAAGAATTCGTCTCAAAACAAATGTTTTCTGTAAATCAATTTTGTCTATAAGAAGATCTTCTTTTCTTGTACCAGACTTCAATATATCTATAGCTGGGAAAACCCTTTTATCGGCAACTTTTCTATCTAACACGATTTCACTGTTGCCTGTCCCTTTAAATTCTTCGAAGATAACTTCGTCCATTCTACTACCCGTATCTATCAAAGCTGTAGATATGATGGTTAACGAGCCACCTTCTTCTATGTTTCGAGCAGCCCCAAAGAACCGTTTCGGTCTTTGCAGAGCATTTGCATCCACTCCACCTGTTAAAACTTTACCTGATGAGGGTATTACGGTGTTAAATGCCCTACCTAATCGGGTTATAGAATCTAAAAGAATAACAACATCACGCTTATGTTCAACAAGTCGCTTTGCTTTTTCTATAACCATTTCTGATACTGCTACATGCCTAGCAGCTGGCTCATCGAATGTAGAAGAAATCACCTCTCCTTTTACTGATCTCTGCATATCAGTAACTTCTTCTGGTCTCTCATCTATCAAAAGAACTATCAGATAACATTCCGGGTGATTTTGCTCTATACTGTGGGCTATATTTTGTAGGATAACAGTCTTACCAGTTCTTGGTGGTGCAACAATAAGTGACCGTTGGCCCTTACCAATAGGAGCCACTAAATCTATAACTCTCGCTGATTTATCTTTAACCGTTGGATCTTCTATTTCCATAATGAGGCGCTCATCAGGATATAATGGTGTAAGATTGTCAAAAGCTATTTTATGTTTTGCTTTATCAGGATCTTGAAAATTAATTTGGTGCGCTTCTATTAAAGCAAAATACCTTTCGTTATCTTCTGGTGCTTTAATTAATCCCTCTATAGTATCACCTGTTCTCAACGAGTATTTCCTAATCATTTCAGGGGATACGTAAATATCATCAGGACCTGGTAAATAGTTGGCTTCCGGCGATCTTAAAAAACCAAATCCGTCTTGTAAAACTTCTAGAACACCATCTCCCGCAATTTCCCAGCCTTCATCTGCTCTTTCGCGCAAGATCTGAAACATAATTTCACCTTTACGCATAGTTGACGCATTTTCTATTTCTAATTCTTCCGCCATAGAAAGAAGATCTTTAGGGCTTTTAACCTTTAAATCGGATAGATTTAAGCGAGTAGAAGACATACCGATACCTGCTAATAAAAATTATTGAAAACCAACACAGAAGAGTGTTGTGGGATGTCGGTACACTTAGTACTAGTTTGAGTCAACTTGTTTAGAAATTAATAACTATTACCTCATTTGTTTGGTTAGAAAAAAAATAGGGATTTAAGTCCCACAAAAAAAATAATATTTATATAAAGTATAGATGATGTTGTAGGGATAAAGAAAAATGTGGATCAAATTTTATCCACATTCTAGCCTGAACAAAATTTACCTGTAAGTAATTAAAAAATATGAAAAAGAAACTTTAATTAACAATATGTTGATCATTATTAAAGTTCATACTCACATAGGATAAAATGTTATTTATTTATTATAAAGAACAAAATGAATTAAAAATATAAACAAGAAAATATAAAGTTAGCAAATACAGTGAAACAAAACATTTTTTATCCACAAAACCATACAAGGATTTACTAATGAGTGGGGAGCTTATATTGGCGTCTTCCTCTGAAGTGCGAAAGGCACTACTAGAAAAATCAAATATATTGTTTTCTTCAGTCAAGCCAAATATAGATGAAGATGCTGTAAAATCTTCTTTATTGAATGAAAATTATTCTCCCAGAGATATAGCAGATGCACTGGCAGAATTAAAAGCTAGTAAGATTTCCTTAAAAAACCCAGATAGTTTGGTGCTGGGATGCGATCAGATCTTAGAATTTGAGGGCATTTTATTGGAAAAACCACCATCTAAAAATTTAGCTGTTCAGCAATTAATGAAAATCTCAGGAAAAAAGCACTGTGCATATTCTGCTGCTGTTATATTTGAAAACTCTAAACCTATCTGGCGTTTCGTTGGTAAAGCGGATCTATTTCTGAAAAATAATAGTGAGAAATACATTTCTGACTATGTAAATAGAAATTGGGATAATATTAAACACTGTGTGGGTGGGTATAAAATAGAAGAAGAAGGTTGCCGTTTATTTTCAAAACTAAACGGTGATTATTTCTCGATTTTGGGTATGCCACTACTAGAGATTATAAATTTTCTATGTATTAGAGGTGTAATAGATGGATGAGGAAAGGCCACGTTTAGCAGCTGTTTTAGGTAATCCAATATCGCACTCAAAATCGCCCAGAATGCATAACTATTGGTTAAAGCAAAACAAATTAAATGGTTACTACATACCAATAAAAGTCGAACTAGCGGATTTTGAGCAAACTATACGAACGTTAATGAAGATGGGCTTTTCTGGTGTTAATGTTACTATACCACATAAATTGTTAGCTCTTAAGATAGCAGATGAAAGTTCAAGTACAGCCCAATATATAGGCGCAGCGAATACTTTAACGTTCACTAAAGAAAATAAAATATATGCTGATAATACAGACGCTTACGGTTTTATAAATAACATAAAAAGTAAATATCCAAACTGGAATCCAAAAAAAGGAGTGTCAGTAGTGTTGGGAGCAGGAGGCGCAAGTAGAGCGGTCATAGCAGCGTTATTATCAGAAGGCTCCAAACAAATAATGGTTCTGAACAGAACTATAGAAAAAGCTGAAGTGCTTAAAAAAGATTACGACAATAAAATTACCGTTGAGTCTTGGGAAAAGATAAATGAAGTATTGGCTTCAAGTAAAAATATAATCAATACTACTTCACTGGGTATGAATGATGAAACATTTATTCCTATTAACCCAGAGGCTATACCAGAAAAATCTCTTGTTTCAGATTTAGTCTATACGCCTTTAGAAACAAATTTATTGAAGATAGCAAAAAATAGAGGATCTAAAACAGTCGATGGTTTAGGTATGTTAATACACCAGGGAGTACCAGGTTTTGAAGCTTGGTTTGGTCAAAAACCGTTAGTTACTGAAGAACTTAGAGAGATACTAATAAAATGATATTTAAACTTGGTCTAACAGGATCAATGGGTATGGGCAAAACGAGCACAGCATTATTTTTTGAAAAGCACAATTGTGGAGTTTGGGATGCTGATAAAGCTGTGCATAGGCTTTATTCAAGAGGCGGTGAAGCGGTAAATCCAATAGCTGAAATTTTTCCAAAAGCTATAAAAGAGGGATCAGTAAATAGAACAGAGCTAAAAAAATATTTAAGCGAAGATTTTGATCAAATAACTTTATTAGAAAATATTGTTCACCCTTTAGTTTCTGCAGATAGGGAAAAATTTATTGAAGAAACAAAATATAAGATCAATGTGTTCGACATACCACTATTGTTTGAGACAGGTTCTGATAAAACCATGGATAAAGTAGCATGTGTATTTGTATCTAAGTCTCTCCAAATGGAAAGAATACGGTCACGAAAATCTATGACAGAAAACCAGATAGAAAAAATAATGCGACAACAGATGCCAATAGAAGAGAAATGTAGGTTATCAGATTTCGTTATAGAAACGTACAATAGAAACGATACTGAAAAGCAAGTTGTAAGTGTAATTAAAGAGATAAACAGTTACTTGAATGCGTGAAATAGTTTTAGATACAGAGACTACAGGGCTCGATCCTACAACAGGTGATAGAATAGTAGAAATAGGAGCCGTTGAGCTTTTGAATCATCTTCCAACAGGAAATACATTTCATAAATATCTGAACCCCGAGCGTAATATGCCCGAAGAGGCGCAAGCTGTTCACGGTTTGACAGAAGAATTTCTCAAAGACAAACCTGTATTTTCTCAAATCGTAGACGATTTTTTGACCTTTATAAAAGATTCAAAACTGGTGATCCATAACGCTTCTTTTGATATGAAATTTATAAATGCAGAATTGGTTTTGGTTGGAAAAACTACACTACCGACCGACATAGCGATAGATACTTTGGGTATAGCACGAAAAAAATATCCGGGATCACCTGCTTCTTTAGATGCATTGTGCAGGCGTTTTAATATTGATAATTCAGCAAGAACATTGCACGGGGCTTTGTTAGATTCAGAAATCTTAGCAGAGGTTTATTTGGAGCTTATAGGTGGTCGTCAACCAGATTTTGGTCTATCCGACGCCTATAACACTGGTGAGAGAAAGGTCGAAGAACAAAGAAATGTATTTAATAGGCCTCAACCATTAAAAACACGGTTAACCGCTAAAGAGCAAGAAGCACACAAAGCGTTTGTACAAAAACTTGGGGAAAGTGCTATGTGGAACAAATTGGTTATCAAGAACTAATTTTTAGTAGCTTTTTCTGCTTCAGCTTGACGCCGGGCAATTTCTTTTTGGTACAAAGCTAAAAAATTTATTTGTTCAAGATTCAAAGGTGGAAAACCACCATCACGTGTCACATCGCCGACTATGCGCCTTAGATATGGGAATAAAATTCTTGGACACTCTATCATTAAATATGGGTGAATTTGGTCCTCGGGAACGCCAGTTACTTCAAATATACCACCATATTCTATTTCTAATATGAATAGCTTTGAATTTTCACCATCATTGGAGTCTTCCGTTTTAGCTGAAGATACAACGGATAACTTTATGAGTACTTCATACTGATTTTCAGATTTTCTTTTTTTTGCGTCAAGATTGACCAAAACTTTGATGTCGGGGGGCGTGTTTGTGTCTAGTCCTTTTTGGGCTAAAATATTTTCAAATGATAGGTCTCTAATAAATTGGGCCAAAACCTTTGTATTTGGTTGTATAGCTTGTTTCTGCTCTGCCATCTATCACTCCCCACTTTTTTTAATATATTAGATTAATCTAGTCACTATTATGCTTTTTACTGTTACTGGTCCATGGTGATTTTTCTTCTGGCTCTACTTCTTTGTAATCTGTAACCACTATATCTGAATAATTACTTTTATAACTACTATCCCTTTCAAAGGAGGAGTATTTAACGAGATTAACCTTATTTTTTAACCAAAAAAATGCAGACTTTCTGACTTTTGGTAATAACAATAAAAAACCAATTGTATCCGTAAAAAATCCAGGCGTTAAAAGCAAAGCACCAGCAAACAAAATCATTGCACCGTGTGCTATTGGCTCTGTGGGGTTTTCTAATTCATTAAATTTACTTTGGATTTCTTTTAAAACGTTTATTCCTTGTGTCTTTACTAAGAATGTACCTAAAATAGCAGTCAGTAAAATAATAAAAAGAGTGGGATAAACACCAATAAAACCGCCCAGTAGTATGAAAAGCCAAATCTCCAAAAGCGGTATTAGGATAAATAGCAATAACAACCACATTTTTTATCTCCAATTTATCGGGTAGTGGACTTGTTGGGCCTTTGCACCTACATAGATAATGAGTTAGAAAATTTCTACCCATTCTTTGATTGAGGCTAAAATGAACCCTGCGCTAATAGAATTAATTATCTTGGCTGGAATAGCCGTTTTTTTATTTTTGAGACTTAGAAGCGTTCTTGGAACTCGAGAAGGGTTTGAAAAACCACGCATGCAGCCAAAAAATGACGCACCCAAGCGCGACTTTAAAGTTATAGATGGTGGTGAAGATAAAGATATTACAGATAACGTTGAAAAAAATTCTAAATCTGCAAAGGCTTTAAAGAATATAAAAGAAAAAGATGAAACTTTTACAGTAAATGAATTCCTGTCAGGAGCCAGATCAGCTTATGAATGGATTCTAATGTCATTCGAAAAAAATGAAATTGATGATATAAGAGAGCTTTTGAGTGAAGAAGTTGCTGAAGCCTTTGACTCAGTAGTAGAACAGCGAATTTCGCAAGGTTTGACAATTGAAGCAGAATTTATCGGCGTTAGAGAAATGAAATTGGTAGATGCTAGCTATAATTCGAAAACAAAAACAGCAGAAATAGCAGTGTCTTTTATTGGAGAAATGACTTCAGTTGTAAAAAACTCTTCTGGGGAAATAGTTGAGGGTGACTCAAAGCAAATTAAAAGACAAAAAGACACTTGGACGTTTTCTAAAGATATCCTATCCGATAATCCAAATTGGATATTGGTTGCAACTGGTGAATAACGCATAAAAAGTAATTAAAAGCTTTACCCAGATATTGGGTGGGAAAGATATGAAAAAGCGTGATCTAAGCGACGATGAAAAAGAGTTATGGAAAGAGTTTTCTAGGTCAACTAAACCCTTATCACACCAGAATAAGAAAACTCAGCAAAGAACACCTGAAATAAAGAAACGAATAAACCCTGTAGATTTAAAAGAACAAGAACAATATCTTATGGGAGCTCAAAAAACTTCCGCGCACCTCAAGAAGACCCCAGCCTTACCTATGTTAAGTATGGATTATAAACTTCATACTAAAATGCGACAGGGCAAAATAAGACCAGAAGCAAAGTTAGACTTACATGGCCTAAACTTAGCTCAAGCGCAGCCAACTTTAACAAAATTTATTTTGGATGCTCATGGCAAGGGTTTAAGACTTATTCTCATAATAACTGGAAAGGGAAGAAACTCCGAAGACTACGATGTAATACCCAAAAGGAAGGGTGTTTTAAAAGCCAGTGTCCCTAATTGGCTTTCTATGGAGCCCCTATCAAGCAAGATTCTTCAGATTACAAATGCTCACGTTAAACATGGTGGTGGTGGAGCTTTTTACGTATATTTAAGGAAAAAAAAATGAATATAGCCAAGCAAACTAGATATAGTATGAATAAATTTTGGATGCGTTAATGGAACTGACAGAAAATAAAATTATAAAATCGCAAAAAAAAATCGTTTGGGATGCTTTGATGTCATCAGAGGTACTTTCACAGTGTATTCCGGGGTGCCAACAAATGACAGGCAACCCACAAGACGGTTTTGAAGCGATAGTTGTTCAAAAAGTAGGCCCAGTTAAGGCAACCTTTAAGGGGAAGGTTACGCTTTCAGATGTTCTATCAGAAGAAAGTTTAAAATTAAGCGGAGAAGGAAAAGGCGGTGCAGCAGGTTTTGCTAAAGGAGAAGCCACCGTTAATTTATCGGAGGATAACAAGATCACCACCTTATCTTATTCAGTAAATGCAAAGGTTGGTGGAAAACTTGCTCAATTAGGAAGTAGAATAATAGATGGTTTTGCCAAAAAAATGGCTGATCAATTTTTTGAAAACTTCAAAGCTACGGTTGAGGGGACCGCTCTACCTGAAAAAGAAAAGAAAGGTTGGTTTAAGAAATAAATCAAAGCTCACAGGCGACCCTGATAGATTTTAAGTTTTCGCCATATGGATCAGAGTTTAATACTGATCCATTTTTAAATACAGCAGATCCAGCAACAAGTATGTTTGCGCCCGCCTTAGCAGAAAGAGGAGCGGTCTCAGTCGTTATACCTCCATCGACTTCCAAGTGAATTGGTCGATCTCCTATCATTTCTCTAAGGGTTCTTATCTTTGTTAATTGTGAATTAATAAACTTCTGACCTCCAAAGCCTGGGTTAACTGTCATAACACAAACTAGATCAATTTCATCCAGTAGGTATTCTATACTCTCTGCGGGAGTGGACGGGTTTAGTGCTATACCTGCCTTACACCCAGAGGCGCGGATAGCTTGCATGGTTCTGTGTAAATGGTTTCCAGCTTCAATATGTGCAGTAATTATATCCGCACCCGTTTTAGCAAAAGTTGTAATGTAGTCATCAACATTCGAAATCATCAAATGTACGTCCATTATTGTTTTTATATGTGAACGAATAGCACTGCAAAGTGTTGGACCAAAAGTTATATTAGGTACAAAATGCCCGTCCATAACGTCAACATGTATCCAGTCAGCGCCTTGACTTTCTACAGCCTCAATTTCTTGACCAAAATTTGCAAAATCTGCTGAAAGAATAGACGGTGCTATTTTTATTGAACGATCGAAGTCCATACTGCTATCCTCACGTTGTGTTAGATAAGCCATACAATTTAAAAATTTAAATCTCAACTATTAGTCATTTTCTGACTAAAGAGTTTCAGTTAAGTAAAGTTAAAAATTTAAAGGTCAAAGCAAGTGTCGGCAAACTCAATAAAAGAAATTAAAGATAGTCTCGCAAAAATAAGACCTTATATCGTCACAACACCAATATTTCAGACATTATCTTTTGGTCAAAGAATAGATCTAAAGTTGGAACAGCTACAGTATACTGGCAGTTTTAAATGTCGAGGAGCATTTAATTCACTTTTAGATAATGAAAAAGCAAAACAAGGAGTGGTTGCCGCTTCTGGTGGAAATCATGGAGCTGCTGTTGCTTATGCTGCCCAAAAACTAGGTATAAAATCACATATATTTGTACCAGAATTATCTGGTAAAACAAAAATAGAATTAATTAAAAGAACAGGCGCTAGTTTAACAATAGTACCTGGGACATATGCAGAAGCACTAGAAGCAGCAAACAAGCATCAAAAAGAAACAGGCGCCGTATCGATTCACGCTTACGATTCAAGGAAAACGATTATTGGCCAAGGGACACTCTTTTGTGAGTGGGAAAACCAAGGTTTGGAAGCAGATACTATTATGATTGCTGTGGGTGGGGGCGGGCTGATTTCTGGCGCCATGTCCTGGTTTCAAAAAAGAAAAAAAATTGTGGCAGTCGAACCTGAAAATTGTTCCACTTTAAACACAGCATTGAAAAAAGGTAAGCCAACTAATGTTTCGGTGTCTGGAGTTGCAGCAAGTGCATTGGGAGCAAAATCAATTGGAGATATTTGCTTCAGTCTTTCAAAAGAAAATCAAATAGAGAGCTTGGTTATATCAGATGAAGAAATCAAAACGGCTCAGAGACTGCTGTGGGAAAACCATCGAATGTTTGTAGAGCCAGCAGGAGCTGCGGCATTAGCCGCAATTACATCTGGGAAGTATAAGCCAAAGACTGATGAAAAATTAGCTGTCTTAATTTGTGGGGCAAATCCAAATACAATACCAGAATTTTAATCTGGCATTGTATCATTCTGTTTCGCTGTTTATAGGGTCAGAAAATTTTTAGGAGCTAGAAGATGTCTAATGCTATATTAGAAAGCGAAATAGAGGCGGCGTGGAGCGTAAGAGATACGATAAACCCTAGCACCAAAGGTAAAGTTCGTGATGCCATAGAAGAAACTTTGGAAGCTTTAGATAAGGGAAATCTTCGTGTAGCAGAAAAAACAAATGATAATGTTTGGCAAGTTAACCAATGGGCAAAAAAAGCGGTGCTTCTTGGCTTTAGGATTAAAGACATGGAGATTCAAAGTGGCGGCCCACAGTCCTCAGGATGGTGGGACAAAGTGGATAGTAAATTCAAGGGCTGGAATGACGAAGCTTGGAAAAAGGCTGGTTTCAGAGCTGTTCCTAATTGTGTCGTAAGAAAATCAGCATATATAGCGCCGGGTGTTGTTTTAATGCCTTCCTTCGTAAATTTAGGTGCATATGTTGATGAGGGAACTATGGTTGACACATGGGCTACAGTAGGAAGTTGCGCCCAAATAGGTAAAAATGTTCACCTCTCTGGGGGGGTTGGTATTGGGGGTGTCTTGGAACCAATGCAGGCTGGGCCTACTATAATAGAGGATAATTGTTTTATAGGTGCAAGATCTGAAGTTGTAGAAGGTTGCATAGTTCGGGAGGGATCTGTCCTGGGAATGGGAGTTTATATAGGGCAATCTACTAAAATAGTAGATCGAGAAACTGGAGATGTCATGTTTGGGGAGGTTCCGCCTTATTCCGTAGTTGTTTCCGGGTCTATGCCATCGAAAAATAATGTAAGTTTATATTGTGCTGTAATAGTAAAACGTGTTGATGAAAAAACTCGAAGTAAAACTGGTATAAATGAGCTATTAAGAGATTAGTAAAAGTTTTAATATTTTAGCGTCACAATAAATGACAAATAAAAAAAAGTCCGTTTATACTTTAATCGTTCAAGTAGGTCGTTCAAAAAACGACGGTCTTCCGGCTGGCTCAACAGGAGCTGGTTTATTATGTTACGCAAGTGGTATCGACGAACCAGAGGCTGTGAGAGAAACTGTTGCAATTCTAAAACAGGCAGATCTGGCACCACTAGATGTTACTGGCCACGGAACTGTTGAAGATCGATTAAAAGATGGAGAAGAAATTGGTGAGGATGAGTTAAATCTTATGGAGAGAGCAGAAAATGAAAACAGCGTTATTGTAGCTCAAATGACACCATTCTTTGAGAACTGAAAAGATAAATGTCGAAAGCAGCTTTAATAGATTTAGACGGCACCTTATCAGATTCAGGTTTAGCTATTATTAAATCTATCAATTACGCTTTAGAAAACTTAGGATATGAGAAGCTGCAAGGAGATACCTCATGGGTCGTCGGCCCTTCACTTTGGCCAACTTTTATTAAGCTTGGAATAAAAGAAAGCGAATTAGAGCAAGCTATTTCACTGTATAGAAAGTGTTATACTGAGGGCGCCATGTATGAAGGATTGTTTTATCCTGGGATCCTAGAACAGCTTAGTACTCTTAAAAGGCAGGGGTACTTATTGGCCTTAGTAACATCCAAACCAATTTCTTATGCTGGAAAAATAACCAAGTATTTTGGAGCATCAAACTATTTAGATTTTGAGTTTGGTTCTGAATTAGACGGAACGCGTTCCGACAAAACAGAATTAATAAATTATGCATTGAAGGAAATTAATTTAGTTTCCAAAGACGCTGTTATGGTTGGTGACCGTAGTTACGATATGATTGGAGCAAAAAATAACAAAGTGCTTGGTTTAGGTGTTCTTTATGGATACGGGAATAAAAAAGAGCTTTTGAACTCAGGAGCAAGCCATCTAATTGAAACCCCAAAGGACTTTGCAAATGATATTATGCAAGCTTTACCCTTGAGGAATGATTTAAATGAAAATTGATCCAGTATCCCTAACCGCAGACCTCGTTCGGTGCCCGTCTGTTACACCTGAGGAAGGTGGTGCAATAGATTTATTAGAGCAATTATTGGAGAAAAATGGTTTTTCTTGCACCAGAATAGTAAGAGGGCAGGTCAGTAACTTATTCGCTAAATGGGGAACTGGGAAAAACGGAAGAGTTTTTGGTTTCAATGGTCATACCGATGTTGTTCCAGTTGGCGACTTATCTTCCTGGACAGTTGATCCATTCGGTGCAGAAATAAAAGAAGGCTATTTATATGGTCGTGGAGCAACCGACATGAAATCAGGAGTCGCTGCATTTGTTGCTTCTGCAATTGATTTTGTAAACAATAAACCTCCAAACGGTTCTATCGTAATTACCATTACAGGAGATGAAGAGGGTGAAGCGGTAGATGGAACAGTAGCCATTTTAGATTGGATGCAACAAAATGGTGAGAAGATAGACCATTGCTTGGTCGGCGAACCAACGTCACCCTCACAAATGGGCGAGATGATGAAAATTGGACGCCGTGGGTCAATGAATGCAAAAATAACGGCAACAGGTACTCAGGGCCATTCAGCCTATCCTGATCGAGCAAACAATCCGATTGTGGCGATGGTAAAACTATTGGATAAACTAGAGTCGCATCAACTTGATGTTGGGACGGAACATTTTGATCCATCCACTTTAGCAATAACCTCTGTTGACACAGGCAACAAAGCATCAAACGTTATACCAGCCGTTACTAAAGCAGCAGTAAATATAAGGTTCAATGATAGCCATTCAGGATCTTCCCTTGTTTCTTGGCTGAAAGATGAGATAGACACAGTTTCTGCAGAGTATGGGATTAAATTTGAGACTGATTTTAAAATATCAGGGGAAAGTTTTATTACACCTCCTGGCGAATTATCTGACTTAATTTCTGAAGCTGTAAAAAAAGAACTTGGTGTGACGCCTAAGCTGTCAACAACGGGTGGAACATCAGATGCTAGATTTATAAAAGATATGTGTCCTGTAACCGAATTTGGACTAGTTGGAAAAACAATGCATGCTGTTGATGAAAAGGTTGAAACAAAGCAAATTAATCAGCTGAAAGAAATTTACTATCGGATTCTCGAGGCATATTTTGAGAAAACCTAAGGCTTGCCTGGTTATTATGGCGAAAGAGCCTTTGCCTGGAAGGGTTAAGACGAGATTGGCCAAAGAGGTTGGGTCTACGGTAGCCGCTTGGTGGTTTCGGCACCAGCTTAAAAAGACAATAAGGAATTTAAACGATCCAAGATGGGATATAATCATTTCTTTAAGCCCAGATTTTTTTGTTAAAAAAAGTAAGTTCTGGCCATCTAAAATCAAATGTATTCCACAAGGTAGAGGTGACTTGGGACACAAAATGCGAAACATATTGAGGCTTTTTTTCAACCGCCCCGTTTGCATAATAGGTGGTGATATACCGGGTATTACAAGATTGGAGATATCGAAAGCCTTTAAAAAGCTAGCATTAAGAAAATTCGTTATTGGTCCAGCTGAGGATGGTGGGTTTTGGTTAATTGGTCATCAGGGAAAACCCCCAACAAAACTTTTTGATGGAGTTAGGTGGTCGTCTCCTTGGGCATACTTGGATACTATAGAAACTTTTGAGGGCCAATCATTTTCTTGCCTTTCTAAATTACGAGATGTCGACAGCTTGTTGGATCTAGAAGCATTAAAAGTGAAATGTCACAATTAGAAAAAAGACAATAGGCAGGATTTGTTTATGAGCAAACTACCAACAAAAAAACAAATTTTAGATTGGATAAGGGAAAACCCAAAAAAATCCAATAAGCGAGAAATTTCAAAGGCCTTTGGAATTAAAGGAGCTATGCGTATTGAGCTAAAACGAATATTGAAAGAACTGGCGCAAGAGGGCAAAATAGAAAAAAAGAAAAAGTCTTTTGAGGACCCAAACCAGCTTTCACCTGTTTCTATTTTGCAAATGATGGCAAGCACTAGCGATGGTGATCTTTTTGCAAGGCCAGTTGATTGGCAAGGAAGCCAACCTGAACCAATTGTTTTAATGGTTCACAACTCTTCTGACCCAGCTTTGGGATATGGTGACCGAGTACTTGCTAAAACTTCATTAGTTTATGGTGAGCAACACCAGTATGAAGGCCGAATTATAAGACTTTTGAACAAACCTTCAAAAAACATACTGGGGGTTTACAAAGAACTTTCCGAAGGTGGTCGTATACACCCAATAGAAAAATCAGGAAGAGAATGGCGAGTTGAGATTTCAGATAATCTTGGAGCAAAGGATGGCGAGCTTGTAGAAGCTGAGCAGCTGAAAAATCAGCGTATATCTGGATTATATGCAGCAAAGATTATCAATATAGTTGGTGATCCATCAGGACCCCGGGCCGTATCATTGATAGCGATACATCAGCACGGCATTCCAAACCAATTTCCACAGGAGGTGCTACAAGAGTCTGAAAACATCAATTTTTTAGAAGCTTTACCTAGGGATGATTTAACTAAAATACCATTTGTTACAATAGATCCATCAGATGCTAGAGATCATGACGATGCTGTTTATGCTCATGCAGATGAGGATCCTAGTAATCAAGGAGGTCATGTTTTATGGGTGGCGATAGCTGACGTGGCCCATTTTGTGAAACCAGGTAGTGCTTTGGATAAAGAGGCCCAAAAGCGGGGAAACTCAACCTATTTTGCTGATAGGGTTGTACCAATGTTGCCAGACAGACTTTCAGGAGATTTGTGTAGTATTCATGAAGGCGTCGAGCGCCCTTGTTTAGCTGTTTGTATGACAATTGATAAATCTGGCAATAAGTTGAAACAAACATTTTACCGAGGAAACATTAAAAGTGTTGCATCGCTAAACTATGAAGAAGTGCAAAAAGCAATCGATGGAAAAGTAAACGAGAGCGTAAGGCCTTACCTCGATAAGGTTATAAGGCCTCTTTATAATTCCTATACATGTTTAAAAAAATCAAAAGAAACTCGCCAGCCACTTGATTTAGACTTACCTGAGCGAAAGGTTGAGTTGTTTAAAAACGGAAAAGTCAAAAAGATCGTTTTTAAAGAGCGTTTTGATTCACACAAGCTGATAGAAGAATTTATGATTTTAGCAAATGTTGCTGCAGCTGAGGAACTTTTTAAAGCCAAAAGCGAACTTCTATATAGAGTCCATGAAGAACCAACGCCTGAAAAATTGAAAGCCTTAAGGGAGGTTGCCCAGTCGGCTGGTTTTAATTTAGCAAAAGGCCAAGTTTTAAGAACAAGTCACCTGAACGATCTACTTGCAAAGTCAAAACAGGGCGAGCTCTCTGAGCTAATTAGCATGACTACGCTTCGTTCAATGTCTCAAGCTTATTATAGTAGGGAAAATTTTGGACATTTTGGTTTAGCATTAAAAAAATACACGCACTTTACCTCCCCAATCAGGCGTTATTCAGACTTAATAATTCACAGAGCTTTAATTAGCGCCTTGGGTTTTGGGTCTGATGGCCTGCACGGAATGGATGCAGAAAAACTTGAGGAAACAGCGCAGCATATTTCAAATACTGAAAGAAGATCAATGGTTGCAGAAAGAGATACCATTGATCGTTATCTTGCAGCGTATTTATCAGAAAAAGTGGGAAATGAGTTCGAAGGAAAAGTAAGTGGTGTGGCAAAGTTTGGCTTTTTTGTTAGGCTGAATGATAGTGGGGCCGAGGGTATAGTACCTATTAGAACATTGGGAACAGATTATTATCATTACGACTTAAGAACTAATACTCTGAAGGGTTCTCAGTCAGGCCACATCATAAGCCTGGGGCAAAAAGCAATGGTAAGGCTGAAAGATGTTGATCCATTAGCTGGGGGTATCGCTTTTGAAGTTTTAACAATTGATGACAAGAAAATTCCCAATATACAAAGAAAGCGAACCTCAAAAACTATTCGTCGAAAGGTAAATAGAAACAAAATGGGTTCTGTTAAAAGAAAGAAGAAAGAAAAAAGGTCCTCAGGGTGAAATGAATTTCAATGAGTTTTTAGAAAAAGAGGTTCTTTCTTTTAAAGATAAAGTAATTTTTAATAAAGAGGTTCTCTTCCAAGATGAAAATCAAAGCCAACATCTATTAAGTCTACAAAAATATTTAGAAAAAACAGTTACCAAAACGCGCGTCGATGCTGGAAAAGAAAAACTTAAAATTTGGGAAAACCAATTAAAAAAAATACAAAAGGATTGGGGAGTACCTCCTGAAGTAATAATAGCAATATGGGGAATAGAAACTAATTTCGGCGAAATACTTGGCGGATATCGGGTTGTAGATTCTTTGGCCACACTTGCTTTTGGTGCAAGGGAAAAAAAAAGAAGAGTTTTTTTTAAGTCTGAACTTTTAGCTCTAGAAGCGATTAAAAATGAAAAAGGTATAGAAGTTGAAAGCCTGATGGGCAGTTGGGCCGGGGCTTTTGGGCATACCCAATTTATGCCAACCACTTATTTAAAGTTTTCTGCTCCCTTTGAAAGTAAAAAAGTTCCAAACATATGGAATAAAGAAAACCCTTTGGATGCGTTCTCTTCTGCAGCTTGCTATTTAAAAAATGTAGGTTGGGAGGAAGAAGGGTTTATCTTGAAAAAAGTAAATAAACCAAAAAATATAAATTATTTAAAAACAGGAATAAACTTAACACGAGAGAAAGGTTTTACCGCTCCCCTTGGGCATTCTGGGCCTCATTTTAAATTTGGCAAAAACGCATCTGCGATTTTTCATTATAATAGATCTGAGCTTTATGTTTTTAGTGTTTGGGTTTTTTCATCCGCGTTGGAAAACAAACCACAAAAAATTTTATGGCCAAAAAACCGTGAACAAATCAGTTCTTCAGAAACCTTGGTCATGCAAGAGCGGTTAACACTATTGGGTTATGATACTTTCGGTACAGATGGTAAATTTGGCGATAATACGAAAAAAGCCTTAATAGATTTCCAGAAAACTATCGGTCACACGCCAGATGGGTTTCCAGATAAATTAATTTTTAAGAAATTACTTTCTCAGCCCTCGCCATAAGGTATCCAAACACTTTTTGTTTCTGTTGCGGCATCAAGAAACATCTCTCCTTCCGCCCTTTTGTCTAGCCAATCAATATTTTTAAGGCACCAAGTACGCTTTATATTGTTTGCGGATTCTAACTCAATAATTTTAATTATATCTTCTTCGGAAAAAGACCAAACAGAGTCGACATCCATATGACTGGCTGCGTGTGGGGCTAGCTCTAGATGGCTTCCAGTTAATATATTTACAACACCAGGAGGAATGTCTGATGTCTCTAATATTTGATAAAAGTCTGTTGCTGTCATTGACGCAATAAAAGGTGAAATCGTGGTAATTCGGTTTCCCATCGCTATCGCTGGGGCGATACAAGAGATTAACGAAAGTAGAGGTTTGTTTGGTGGACAAAAAGCTATTATATTTCCGATGGCTTCTCGCATTGTTAAGCCCACACCCCTTACTGGAACACCGCTAATTGTACCGTCAAATTTGTCAGCCCATGCCGCATATGTAAAAAGACGCCTAATAGACAGTTCAACCTCTTTTGAGCCATCTTTATGACCAGACATTTGGTTTATACGTTTTGCGAACTCTTCTCTTCTGGCGTGAAGGTTTTCTGCCATAAAATAAATTATCTGAGCTCTCAAATGTCCTGAGGAAGTAGACCAACTATAGGCCTTATTCATTGCTTCAACAGCATTTCGAACATCTTTTCTATTAGCAGCTGGTACATGTCCGGCAAAGTTTTTTGATGCATCAAAAACTTTCTGTGAGTAACCGCCATCGGGCCTTGTCTGTTTTCCACCAATATAAAGCTTAGCCGTTCTGTCCAAACCCAGAGTTTCTTCACGAGAATAACTCTGTGGGCTTTTGTTTTTTTGTACAGTGAAATTTATGGAATGCTTTAAATAGCTTTTTAATCCATTCCATCCGCCTTCACGGCCAAAGCCGCTTTCTTTAACTCCACCGAAGCCAATTGCGGCATCAAACATGTTGGTTCCGTTTATCCAGATGACCCCAGCTTTTATTTTTGGTGCTAGGCCTAAAGCTAAATTAATATTCTCGCTCCATATACTTGCTGCCAAACCATAGGTGGTATCGTTTGCTAAGTCAGAGGCTTCTTTCGGTGTCCTAAAGGTTGTACTTACTAAAACAGGTCCAAAAATTTCCTCTTGCATTAATTTATCAGAGGGAGAAAGGCCTGTAATTAGAGTTGGACGATAGAAAAGTCCTCCTTTTGGCAAATCACATTCAGCGTGATAAACACTACCTTCTGTTTGAGATACTAGCTTTCTTATTTTTGATAATTGAGACTTATCAATAATTGCACCCATATCTATAGATTTGTCGAGAGGGTGCCCAACTCGCAGTTTGTTCATTCTTTTTCGGATTTTCTTGTGAAACTTTTCTTCTATGCTTTCATGAACTAAAAGCCTGGATCCAGCGCAACAGACTTGACCTTGGTTGAACCATATAGCATCCACCAAGCCCTCTACAGCACTATCTAAATCAGCATCGTCAAAAACAATAAAGGGTGATTTTCCACCCAACTCCAGAGTTAAAAGTTTTCCAGTGCCGGCAGTTCTTTTTCTTATTATTCGACCAACTTCAGTAGATCCTGTAAACGCAATTTTTTTAATGTCAGGGTGATCAACAAGCATTTCCCCAACACTACCATCGCCAGTAATAATATTTACAACACCGTTTGGTACCCCAGCCTCGATACAAATTTCAGCAAATAATAATGCAGTCAAAGAGGTGTATTCAGCTGGTTTTAAAACAACTGTATTACCTGCTGCTAAAGCGGGTGCGATTTTCCATGCCAACATTAGCAGTGGAAAGTTCCAAGGTATTATCTGACCACATACCCCAATTGGTTCCATATCCTGGATCTTGGTTTTATATATTTGGGCAAGGCCAGCATGATAGTAGAAATGGCGTTGGGCTAAGGGTATATCAATATCACGGGATTCTCTTATCGGTTTCCCATTATCAATTGTTTCAAGCACAGAAAAAAGCCGAGAATTCTTTTGTAGAAGCCTAGCAATGGAGTAAAGTACTTTAGCTCTCTCGTGTGGATTGGTTTCAGACCAACTTTTAAATGTATTTTTTGCTTGTTTAACGGCGTTATTTACATCGGTGCTGGAGGCTTGGCTTAATCGGGCTATCGTTTCGCCATTAGAGGGGTTTATTGATTTAAAGTGGTTTTTAGGCTTAGTAAACGCGCCACCGATAAAGTGGCCAAAAGAACAATTGTGCTTAAGTAACCAGTTTTTTACTTCGTCAGGGTTTTCTGGAGCTAAACCGTAGTCCATATCATCTAAAATTTTTTTAATAGACATTTTTATCCCATTGCATGTCGATATGAGGCGGAATATGCGCCAGTTATATGATGTTCCAATTGTCTTTCGATATCCCCTAAAAGGCTTGACGCGCCAAATCGGAATAATTCAGGATTAAGCCATTGATCGCCTAGCTCTTCTTTAATTAGGCTGAGGTATGTAAGAGCGTCTTTGGCTTTTGATATCCCTCCAGCTGGTTTATATCCAATTTTATATCCTGTTTTTTCATGATATTCACGAATTGCTCTCACCATCACCAAAGATACTGGCAGTGTGGCGTTTATAGGTTCTTTGCCGGTTGAAGTCTTTATAAAGTCTGCTCCAGCCATCATACATACTGCAGATGCGCGAGCTACATTACGCAAAGTTCCAAGCTCTCCAGTTGCTAAGATAGTTTTTATATGGGCAGAGCCGCAAGCTTTTCTAAAATCTTTAACCTCATCGTATAAAGCTCTCCAGTTCTGGGTAAGGACGTGGCGACGAGATATTACTATGTCAATTTCACTGGCTCCCGCTGAAACACTATATTCTATCTCAGCAATGCGAAGAGGTAGCGGTGATAGCCCAGCAGGAAAACCTGTTGATACCGCAGCAACAGGAATCTTTGTACCCTTAAGTTTTGATACGGCTGTCTCAATCATATCATGGTAAACACATACAGCCCCAACGGTTATATTATCTAAATTAAGATTTTCTAATATTTTAATAGAAATTGGGTTTTTTGCTTTTGCACATAGCCGCTTAACTCTACCAGTGGTGTCGTCACCACTTAAAGTCGTGAGGTCCATACATTTAACGGCTTGGAGCAACCAAGCAGCTTGATGTTGTTTTTTAACAGATCTTCTAGAAGCTATAGAGGAAGCACGTCTTTCAATTGCAGAAGTATTGGCCTGTATTGAAGCAATCCAGTCCAAATCTAAGTCGATGCCTTTATTGCGAGCATTAATAGTTTGGGGCAAAAGGGTTAATTTTTGTTTGGGCTTTGTGGCCATAGATTACTTTCGAAAATTAAATTTCAACAATTGCACGGCTTATATTTGATAGCAAGACTGTATAACTGATTAACGAGCCTTATTAACTTGCATAATCGCTACCTTCATAATCTAAAATTCTCTTTAATTCTTCCAGGTGGCGGTCGTCTTGGTCGGAATAGTTTTCAATTTCAGAGGCAGTTTTCTCTGCGATATCATCAGGTATAACTCTTAATGGCTGTCCTGTTTGGAGGGCCTTAACATAGGTTTTGGCTGCTCTCTCAAAATAATAAAGACGGTTGAAGGTATCGGCAACAGAGTTGCCAATTATCATAACACCATGGTTGCCCATTATAAGAACTTTTTTTTGTGGATTTGTTAGCAATTTAGAGCATCTTTCACCTTCTTCTTCAAAAGCTAAACCACCGTAATTTTCGTCAACCACATATCTATTATAAAATATAGCGCAATTTTGGTCTATTGGCGGCAATGAGCTGTCTTTTAAGCTGGCAATAACAGTTGCATAGATAGAATGGACATGCATTGCGCATCGGGCATGAAGACAATTTCTATGAATTGACCCATGAAGGCCCCATGCTGTAGGGTCAGGTGCGCCTGGTAAATTAAGAGTGTCAGGGTCGTTAGCGTCCACAACAATTAGTTCTGATGCTTTAATGCGCGAAAAATGAACCTGATTGGGATTCATTAAAAACTTTGATCCATCGTCATTTATAGAAAATGAAAAATGGTTTGCTACCCCCTCATGTAAATCGAACCGGGCCGCCCATCTGAAAGCTGCGGCAAGATCTACACGTTCTTTCCAGTAACTAATATTTTCTATTTTACCTTTTGCCAGCGACATAATTTTCCTATGATTGAATAAAATTGAAGAGCAAATCCTTTGTACAGATACTAATGGTCAACTAATACAAATAACTAGCAAAAAATTAAACCAGCTAATATTTAGTATATTTGTGCTATCATTGATTGGATTTGATCCTTTAGATAGTTGATTTTGTGAGCCACTTCCAATCATTAATACTGGGGATAGGGATGATAAAACAAAAAATAATAACCCTTAAAAAAACAAAAGCAGAAATATTTTGGGATCCAACCAAAGCTGCGAAAAGGTTAATATTTGATTATGAAAAAAGCATACTTTTTCTCAGAGAAAACTTCGATAAGTTTCTACAGAACGGATACAAAGGCGAAAGGTATAGAGCTTACTATCCTGAGATTTTCATAGAGGTAAAAAGTTTTGCTTCAACTGATAGCAGGCTCAGTTTTGGACACGTTACAGAGCCCGGTATTTACTCTGCGACGATTACACAGCCAGAATTATTTGAAAATTATCTAATTCAGCAGATATCCCTATTAATCAAAAACCATAATGTTCCAATTACGATAGGGGTTTCAAAAACACCAATACCTTTGCACTTTGCAATGAAGGGCAAGCTGATCGCCAGCCCCAACAATGATTTAGACGAATTTCCACTTAGGGATGTTTTTGACGTACCTGATTTATCAACGACAAATGACAGTATCGTCAATGGAACAGCATCACCTTCCAAAGAAGAGCCAAGTTCATTGTGTCTTTTTACTGCTCAAAGAGTTGATTATTCTTTGGCAAGACTAGACCATTACACAGCAACTGACCCAAAACATTTTCAAAATTTTGTTCTTTTTACAAACTATCAGTTTTATGTTGACGAGTTTGAACGTTTTGCTCGGAGGGCATTAAAAAATCCAGAAAGTGGCTATGAAAGTTTTGTGGGTCCAGAAAACGCTGAAATATTTTCATCACAATCTGAAATTCCTAAACCAAACAAACTTCCTCAAATGCCGTCTTACCATCTAAAAAAATCGGACGGGAATGGAATAACTCTCGTGAATATTGGCGTTGGCCCAAGTAATGCCAAGACGGCAACTGATCATATAGCTGTTTTGAGACCTCAAGCTTGGCTAATGCTAGGTCACTGTGCTGGCTTGCGAAACAGCCAGCGGCTTGGCGATTTTGTTCTCGCGCACGCATATTTAAGGGAAGATAAGGTTCTTGACGAAGATTTGCCATCATGGGTGCCAGTGCCCGCATTGGCAGAGGTGCAAATTGCTTTAGAGCAGGCAGTCGCAGACATCACGCAGTTAAAGGGTTTTGACTTAAAGCAGATAATGCGAACTGGTACAGTAGCCACAGTAGACAACAGAAATTGGGAATTGCGTGAACAGACCGGCCCCGTTCACAGGTTAAGTCAATCTCGTGCAATAGCTTTAGATATGGAAAGCGCCACGGTAGCTGCAAATGGATATCGATTCAGAATTCCGTATGGAACTCTTTTGTGCGTTTCTGATAAGCCTTTGCATGGGGAGCTAAAACTTCCTGGAATGGCTTCAGAATTTTACAAAACCCAAGTTTCACAACATTTAAGCATAGGTGTTCGTACAATGGAAATATTACAAGAGATGCCTCTGGGGCGGCTCCAAAGCCGTAAATTGAGGAGTTTTAACGAGACAGCCTTCCTTTAAATCCTAAAAAAAGGCAAAAAAAGCTATTTTTATTCAGTTTTTGACCACTATTAGTTGTGTCCGGACACAATATGCAGTTAAAATAACATCACGAGGTCCAAAACTTTGGGCAGTGTAAGGAGAAGTATAATGTCTAAACCAATGACAAAAACACAACTGGTTGCGGCTCTGGCCGATGAAATGGGCTCAGATAAAAAGTCTGCAGGTGCAGCTTTGGATGCAGTATGTAATATAATTACTCGCGAAGTTTCGGGAGGCGGCGCTGTTGCTCTTCCAGGAGTTGGAAAAATCCAATGTCGTGCGCGTCCAGAAAGAATGGTTCGCAACCCCGCTACTGGAGAGCAGTTCATGAAAGCTGCAGATAAGGTAGTTAAAATGACTATAGCTAAAGCATTAAAGGATAGCGTAAATAGCTGAGCTTAAAATCTTTGGTAAAAAAGGGGTCGCTTTTAGCGGCCCTTTTATTTTTTAGCCTATATTAATAGTACTGAGTAGAACCGAAAGAAAACTTATGAATATTCGCGCGCTTTTATTAGGCTTAATTTTTGTGATCATTTGGTCATCAGCATTCACTTCTGCTCGCATAATTGTATTATATTCTTCACCGTTAGCAGCTCTATCAATTCGATTTTTCATTTCTGGCTTAATAGGTGTCCTAATAGCCCTAACTTTAGGACAGTCTTTTAAGCTGACAAAATCTCAATGGCGTGCAACTTTTGTTTTTGGTTTATGCCAGAATGCCCTTTATCTTGGTTTGAATTTTGTTGCTATGCAATCCATTGAGGCTTCACTTGCTGCGATAATTGCATCAACTATGCCGCTTATGGTGGCGTTTGCAGGCTGGTTATTTGTTTCAGAGCGTCTTTCACCTTCTGGGATTCTAGGTCTAGTGTTAGGATTCTCTGGTGTAACGTTAATTATGTGGGCAAGGCTAAACCAAGGTGTTGATATTTTTGGTTTGGTACTTTGTATAATCGGAGCACTAGCGCTTACTGTAGCTACACTTACACTTAAAGATGCTAGTTCTGGGGGAAATATAATGATGATAGTGGGGCTTCAAATGCTTGTCGGTTCTGCGGTATTGGCTGTATTTTGTTTGTTATTTGAGAATATTCATTTTACTTTAAATAATTCTTTCTTATTGGCATTTGCGTACACAACTATTTTTCCTGGCCTGGTGGCTACAGTAGTGTGGTTTAAACTTGTCAATCATATTGGTGCAGTGAAGGCAGCAACCTATCATTTTTTAAACCCATTTTTTGGGGTTGTAATAGCATGGCTGTTTTTAAGGGAAAGCATTAGTTACATGGACGGGTTGGGAGTGGTTGTCATAACGGTGGGCATATATATGGTTCAGACCTCTAAGCGTAAGTCTTAGCAAAAAAACTCAAGTACTAAGGAATAATTTGATTAAAAGTTTCACTTGGCCGCATAATTTTTCGAACTTTGATTGGGTCTGTATGGTAGTAACCCCCAAGGTCCACATCCTTTCCTTGTATAGTCATTAATTCTTCAATGATCTTTTCTTCGTTTTCTTCAAGAGATTTTGCTGTCTTTTCAAAATATTTTGACATTTCTATATCTTGTTTTTGCTCGGCAAGGGCTTTTGCCCAATAAAGTGCAAAGTAAAAGTGACTGGTCCGATTATCTTCTTCGCCGACTTTCCTAGAGGGAGATTTGTTTTTATTAAGAACTTCTTGTGTAGCAGTTTCGACGGCTGCACCTAGTATCGCAGCTTTTGGATTGTTGTTAGTTTTAGCAAAAAAGTTCAAGCTCTCACCTAAAGCGCAAAACTCACCCAGACTATCCCACCGTAAATGGTTTTCTTCTTTTAATTGTTGGACGTGCTTGGGTGCTGACCCACCGGCACCAGTTTCAAATAACCCACCACCACTTAATAATTTCACAATAGAAAGCATTTTTGCAGATGTGCCCAGCTCCAATATGGGAAATAAATCAGTTAAATAATCTCTTAAAACATTACCTGTAATGGCGATGCTGTCTTGGCCTAGCCTTATAGTTTCCAGTGTAAGACGGGTAGCTTCCCGTGGTGCCATAATTAAAAATTTTTCAGTTAAATTTTTGCTTTCCAATGCAAATAGTACGTATTGAATAAGCTCAGCATCATGTGGCCTATTTTTATCAAGCCAAAATATAGCTTGTGATCCGGTTTCATTTTGTCGTGTGATAGCAAGATTAATCCAGTCGATGATTGGTGCTTTTTTTGCAGTTGACGATCTCCAGATGTCACCAGCTTTTACCTGATGCTGATGGAGTATATCGCCATTTTCAAGAACATAACGCACCACTCCATTCTTCTTGATTTCAAACGTAGTAGGGTGTGAACCATATTCTTCGGCTTTTTGAGCCATTAGCCCAACATTAGCGACTGCGCCAGAGGTCTTCGGATCAAGAGCCCCTGTCTCTTTAAAGTATTTGATTGTTTCATCATAAACAGGAGCATAGGAGTTATCTGGGATAACGCATTTTGTATCCGAAGGTTTTCCATCTGGCCCCCACCCTTTACCTCCTGCTCTGATAAGTGCGGGCATTGAGGCATCGATAATCACGTCTGATGGAACATGCAGGTTTGTTATCCCCCGGTCACTATCCACCATATACATCTTAGGCCCATTATTCATTTCAGTTTTAAAGTCCTCGAGCATCTCCGGTATAACAGTAATTCTATCTAAAATATCACCAAGGCCTAAATTTGGATTTGCACCTAGTTTTTCAAGAGCAGCGTTGTGTTTTTGAAATGATTTTTCGAAAAATGATGAGACAGCATGTCCAAATATAATTGGGTCAGAAACCTTCATCATAGTTGCCTTAAGGTGTATAGAAAAAAGAAGATTTTGACTTTTTGCCTCGGTAATTTGTTCTTTTAAGAATAGCTGTAATGCTTCTGAACTCATGAAGGTTGCATCCACAACGGTACCTTCTTCCAGATAAATATTATCTTTCAATAGATTTACTGTCCCATCATCAGAAATAAACTCTATTTTTGCATTTCCTGTTTGGTTTGAGGATATAGTTGCGGATTTTTCATTTGAGTAAAAATCATTTCCTGTCATCGATGAGACATGGGTTTTGCTTTCACTAGACCAAGCGCCCATGGAGTGAGGGTTTGCCATTGCATAGTTTTTAACTGCTTTTGCTGCCCGTCTATCTGAATTACCCTCACGCAAAACAGGATTTACAGCAGATCCTTTTATAGCATCATATCGAGCTTGAATTTCTCTTTCTTCGTCTGTTTCTGGCGCTTCTGGGTAATTTGGTAGATCATACCCTTGATTTTGTAGTTCGCTTATGGCTGATAAAAGTTGCGGAACAGAAGCTGATATATTTGGTAGCTTTATTACGTTGGCAGTTTCAGTTTTAACAATCTTTCCAAGATTAGCTAAGTCGTCAGTTTGTTGCTGATTTTCTGTGAGGTATTCTGGAAAAGCAGAGATTATTCTGCCCGCAAGGGAGATATCTTTTGTTCCAATATTAATTCCGGCTGCTTTTGAGAAAAACCGTATTACAGGCAGTAGTGAAGCACTTGCTAGCTCTGGAGCTTCGTCTACAATTGTATACAATATGTCGGGGTTAGTTATTTCTGCCATATTTTTTATTTCCAAACTAGCTATGGGTAGGATTGGGCGCCTTGTAAAAGAGTTGATTCAAAAAGGCCAACTTAAATTAAATGTGTCTTATAATAATGAAATTTATAATTCAATTGCTTTGATAGATTTTCCCGCAACATATCCTAAGCTTATAGCTGTCAATAATCCATTGCCTGATAGGTAACCCGCAACGTCTGGTCCAGAGACACCACAAGCAGCACCACCACATGCATAAAGCCCCTGAATAAATGAACCATTTTTTTGAATAACCCGCGCTTGATTGTCTATTAAAAGACCTCCTTGCGTATGAAATAAGGCCCCTGTAACTTTGACCGCATAGTAGGGTGGCTGCAGACGGTTTTTAGATTTAAAATTGCGTCCAAATGTGTCGACAGCGTTCTGTTCGGCAAGAGCATCAATTTCTAGCATAGTATCACATAAAGGGCCGATGCTTATATTAAGCTTACTTGCTAAATCTTCTATAGTATCGGCGGCGATAATAGCATTGGCTTTTTCCGCTTTACGAAAATCTTCAAATTTTCGGCCAAGTGCATATAGCCTTTCATCAAAAATATTAAAAGCTATCTTTTTTGGTTGTGAAAGAACGTTAACGGCTTGCTCAGAGTAGCCTTTGTGCTCATTTGAAAACCTTCTGCCGTTTGTATTTACTTGAATACCGCCTTCCATCATCAGTGCCCAGGTAACTAATATACCATGCGGATGCGCTACGGATCCATGTCCCTGATAACCTGATAGATGATCGATTTTGGCATCAAGTTGTCGACCCCAAATAACGGCTTCACCTTGGTTGCCGGCATGTCCAAAATAAATAGCATTTTGCATTTCAGGAATATTTTCAGATATCAATTCAGAATTCCCACCATAACCATTACAAGCCAAGATTGTTGTTTTTGATGATATTGCCTCAGTTGAACCGTCCGGCCTCTCTCCAATTGCACCCAAAATTTTTCCATTATTTGATTTGACCAAATTTACTATTTTGAGATTGCAACTGACATAAATATCGAGGTCTGAAACAGCTCTTTCCAAATAATTAATCAATGCTTCGCCAGTAACTTCTGGAACAGCATGCATACGAAAATTAGTATGGCTCGGATAAAGAAAATCATCTAATACATGAAATGGAATTCCATGCTTTGCTTCAAGCCAGTCAAGGGCAAAAGTAATATTTTCAACGCAAAGATTAACATGATTAGGGTCAGCAGAGTTACCATTTTTTTCCATTATGTCTGCATAGAACGTATTTTTCGAGTCGCTTATATTTTGTCTTTTTTGAGCATTTGTTTCTGCAGCTGGGATTAATCCAGATGATAAAGCCGTAGATCCGGAAAGTCGGGTTTCACGTTCTGCAACTAAAACCACGGCACCATCCTCCGATGCTGCCAAAGCGGCAGTTAGGCCTGCAGCCCCACCGCCAATGATTAAACAATCAACTTCTGTGTCAGCTGAAAAGCTGTCATTTACTAGTACGTCAGTCAAAATTAATTTCCATTTATTAGAGAAATAGCATCAGCTATTTTCATTACCTCTCCTACTGTTTTAAGTGACTGAATAGCTAAATCATGGGTATCTTTTGAAAATGCTGCGCACCCGTCTTCCAAAGTTATCGTGTGAAAATCTCTGACGTGTGCATCGCGAACCGTTGATGCCACGCCACCATTTGTTACAATTCCACATACGAATAATGTTTTAATGCCAGCCTTTGATAGTGAGTATTCCATCCTTGTTTGATAAAATGCGGAATATGCAATTTTCTCTACAGTTATATCTGCTGGTTGAAGACTGTCGACAAGTGAGTTTCCCCATGAAGCTGGTGAGAAATCACCTTTTCCCAAGAAGGGCCTTAGTTTTTTTAGATGGTGCGATATGAACGGCTCACCGCCTTTGCCCGGTACAAGCGTAAATTGTGTTGAAACAACCCACCCTCCTGCCTGTCTAATGGCTTTTAAAAGGGGCAAAATACGAGATGGCAAAGCGGCAATTTCTGAACTGGTTTGTCCTGCTCTCCCATAGGCACCTTTTGGGTCTAGAAAATCATTTTGCAAATCAACAATTAAAACGGCCGCCGTTTTTGGATCAAATGACATTTCAAAACACCTCCTCGCTCAAGATTATATTACCGTAGCTATCTACTTTTGCATTCATTTTGGGCTCAATAAAAATTGTTGCATCAGGTTGTGTAAGCAATGCAGGACCAGCAATTATGGAGCCACCAGGCAAAAGTAACCGATCGAAAATTTTAGCCTCATGCCAGGCTCCGTTCGAATAAATTTTCTGTTTTGAGATTACACAATCACTAGTTTCTTTTGCCCGTTTGCCTTTAGAAAAAACAGATATATCTATGTCTGGCCGAACGCCAATCATGGATACCCTTAGATTTAAAACCCTGATGCTTATTCCTTCAAGTGGTCTGCTGTAGGCGCGGGCGTAACTTTCTAAAAAGGCTTTTTCTATATTCTGCCTTGTTAATTTTTTTAAATCGTCGGAAACAGATACTGAAACTGAATGTGTTTGCCCTAAATACAACATATCCAGTTCAATAATCCGCTCTCTTTTAATTAGAGGTGCTTTAGACCGATCAATAACCTTTTTTGACTCAATTGTAATTTCTTCAATATTTTTTGCCAGATTTTTACAATCCAATTCTTCCAAAGAAATGTTCAATGTCCTAACTTCATCGTGACGCAGATCGGACATAATGCATCCAAGAGCCGAATTTACTCCAGGATACCGCGGTACTATAGAAGCGGATAGGCCAATATCTTTCATAAGAGCGCCAGCATGCAAAGCTCCTCCACCTCCGAAAGGCATTAAGGCAAATTTCTTAGGATCATATCCGCGCTCTATTGAGATTAATCTGATAGCACCACTCATTTTTGCATTCGCAACTTTAATTATTGCTTCGGCTGCGTCATGAATAGACAGGTTCAGTTTTTTTGCGATATGATTATCGACGGCCCGAGTTGCTGCATCGTAGTCCAGTGATTTTTGTTTTCCGCCAATTGGATTACTTGCATCAATCCTTCCCAATACTAAATTGGCATCGGTAACAGTAGGTCGATCGTTTCCAAATCCATAGCATGCTGGACCAGGATCTGAGCCTGCGGATTCGGGGCCAATTTCAAGAAGCCCTGTTGAGTCTATATGAGCTATAGATCCGCCACCTGCTCCTATAGTGGTCATTTCGATCATAGGTGTTCTTATGGTCATTCCAAAGTCAATATTGGCCTGTGATGTAAGCATATTTTGATTGTTAGCTATCAAGGAAATATCAAAAGATGTTCCGCCCATATCGCCTGTTATGATATTTTCAAAACCCGCAGCCTTAGCAATCTGACGTGCGGCAACAACACCTGCTGCTGGTCCAGAAAGAGCCGTTCTAATGGGAAGAGATTTTGCTGTTTCAACAGACATCACACCACCATTAGATTGCACGATTAAAATTTCAGACTTCTTTCTCTCTTCAGAAATTCTCGTTTCTAGCCGCTCAAGATAATTAGCCACAGGTGGTTGCAAATATGCGTTCAGGGTTGCAGTAGAGCAACGCTCAAACTCTCTAATTTCGGGTAAGATTTCAGTTGCTACGCTTACATGATTATTGGGCCAGATCGATCGAAGAACTTTTGCTGCGCGTTTTTCGTTCTCTGGGTTAGCATAACCATTGATGAAAAATAAACATACAGCAGAACATCCATTTTCAAGCAAAATTTTCGCGCAATTTTCAACTTCTTCTTCATCAATCGGACTTCTTATAGTTCCATCTGCTAAAGTCCTCTCACTAACCTCTAATCTATTTTTTCGTTCAACAACTGGGATAAATGTTCCCCAAAGCCCCCAAGTCTTGGGGCGATCGCGGCGACGCATTTCCAAGACGTCACGAAAACCTCTAGTTGTGATAATTCCAGTTTTGGCACCCTTTCTCTCTAGAAGGGCGTTGGTCGCTACTGTGGTCCCATGAATAATAGTAGAAACTAGCGATAAATCATTTGTAGTTTTAAGGATGCCTTCTAAGAAACCTTTAGATTGGTCTTCTTTTGTAGAAGGAGTTTTGGCAACAGAAACACGCCCCGTTTTTTCTTCAAAGGCTAATATATCGGTAAATGTTCCTCCAACATCTACCCCAATGACGATTTTCTCAGTCATTTTTTGTCTCCGTTACGTAGCCTTGCTCTAGATCGTAATTTAATTTTTCCAAAGGTCTTTCGGAGCTCTTTCCAAACCCACCACCGCCGGGTGTCTCAAGTCTTACACGCTGACCCTTTTTTAGGCTAATGCCAGTTATTTTCGATTTTAGGGGTGGAGATAAGTGTTTTTCTGGAGGGTCATCGGCCTCATAGCCATAATAGAATTGGTTCAAAGCTCCTTCTTCACCCTCTATAACCCCTTTTGGGGCAAATTTTCCGCGTTCTCCAAACAGAAAAGCGTTGGCCTTTTCTTCTAGCAACTCTATTTCGTAAATTGCGCCCAACCCTCCCCTGTGCTTTCCTTTCCCACCTGAGTTAGGCCTTAGACCCCACTTGGTAAATTGAACTGGATAAGCTGCTTCAAGAATTTCAAGTGGCGGTATGGTTGCTGTAGAAATTGGAGCATTACCATGATTTAACCCGTCACCTTCGGGGTGACCACCATGACCACCGCCAAAGAAAGAAAACATGACCCACCTACTTCCATTTTTGCGATAACCAGAAAGGGACAATGCATTGATTGTTCCATAAGCACATCCATTAACCTTATCGCTTGCTGAATTTTGAAAAGCCTGAAAGATCACGTCTATCAGCCGTAAAATTGTTTCAGTGTAACCACCAACTGGCTTTGGCGCACGAACGTTCAGAAAGCTGTCTTCAGGTATGATAAATTCAACAGGCTTTAATACTCCAGCATTTGCGGGAACATCTATGAAAATATGTTTTAAAGCTACATAGGTTGCGGCAATTGTTGTTGATTTCGAAATGTTGACCGGTCCAGCGCACGCGCTGCTTGACCTACTAAAGTCAATGGTCATTTTATCACCTTTTATAGTTAGGTCGATTGCAAGAGTAAGAGGATCGTCTGTAACGCCATCATTATCAAGATAGTCTTCGACGGAAATCGTTTCGTTTGGCAAAGAGCCTATGTGTTGCCGCATCATTTTTTCGGCTCTTTCGCGCAGTTCTTTTAACGCATTTGTTATTTTTTCCTCTGTATATTCATCTAAAAGCGAATGTAATCTCTCCTCGCCCAAATCAAGAGCATTTATTTGACCGTTTAAATCTCCATATAGTGAGTTAGGCAGGCGCGAATTTGCAGATAGAATGTTAACTATATCTTGATTGAGTTTGCCTTCTTTAAATAATTTTACAGGGGGAATTAATATCCCTTCTTGGAAACTTTCGGTTGCCTCAGGGTTATAATTCCCAGGCACATTTCCACCAACGTCGTGCCAGTGACCTACAGAGGCTATGTAACAAAAAACCGCACCATCTCTAAATATAGGTTTAACCAAGCGAAAATCAGAAAGGTGGGTGCCTCCGTCGTAGGGATCATTAAATATATAGACATCCCCCTCTTTAAGGTCATCTCCCGAAGAGACCTTCTCGATTACCGCCTTAACAGCAAAAGCCATTACGCCAACAAAAATGGGCAAACCTGACTTTCCTTGGATTAAAGTTTCGCCTGTCTGGCTATCATAAATACCGTGGCTGGCATCATGCGCCTCGGCAATTATAGGGTTGAAAGCAGAACGAAATAGTGTTGCATCCATTTCATCAGCAATTTGTTCTAGTCTGCCCTTAAGAATAGCAAGTGTGACTGCATCCATATTAAACCCCAAAAGCTATTAAAGGTTTCATTCGTATTTTTTCCCTATACTTAAAAGTTCTGGAGTTCCAATAACTGCATTAAGACTATCAAAATCGTGCATGCGTTTAGAAAACTCTGAGTTGCTGCCGTTTTCTAGTAATCCCGCATAATACTCTTGTAATTGAAAAGTTGCTGCTCTTACTGCGCCCCCAGGAAATATAACGATATTAAAACCGAGGCTTTTGAGATCATTGGCGGTTTTTACAGGCGTCTTTCCGCCTTCGACCATATTTGCTAAAAGAGGAATATTAAGATCGAACGATTTTCGAATTAGTTTCAATTCATCAACTGAACGTGGCGCTTCTATAAAAAGAACATCGGCCCCTGCTTCATGGTAGGCATGTGCTCTATCAATCGCTTCCTGCAAACCCTCAACAGCTCGAGCATCGGTTCTCGCAATAATTAAAGTATCACTGGTCTTTCTGGAATCCACAGCAGCTTTTACTTTGCCAACCATTTCATCTTTTTTTATCAAAACTTTTCCGTCGAGATGACCGCAGCGCTTGGGAAATGACTGATCTTCTATTTGGATAGCTGCGGCACCGGCCCGCTCAAAGCTACGGATGGTCCTTTGGACATTTAAGGCATTACCAAATCCCGTATCTGCATCAACGATAATGGGAATTTTTATCCTATCAGTTACAGCGGCAAGGGTATCATGCACTTCGGAAACTGAAACAAGTCCTATGTCTGATCTTCCAAACCTAGTATATGCTATACTAGCTCCTGAAAGGTAAACGGCTTTGGCTCCAGACTGTTCCGCAATAAGTCCAGAAAGAGCATCATAGATACCAGGAGCTAAAAGCGTTTCTGATTTAATAATAGATTTTAGCATAACAAGGCCTTACTTTTCATCAAAACGTTTTTCAAGATGAGCAACCAAACCTCCGTCATTTATGAGTTCCTTCAAGAAGGTTGGTAAAGGTTCTAAATTTATATGGATACCAGAACCCTCTAAAAAAAGGATGCTATTTTCAAAATCAAAGACTACAGATGAGCCGTCAACAAATTCTTTGGGTAATTGACTATCTTTAGGCAACAAAAAGGCTGGCAAACCTAGATTAATTGCATTGCGATAAAAAATACCTGCAAAACTTTTAGCGATAATACAGGATATGCCAAGAAATTTTAAAACTTCCGCTGCCTGTTCTCTAGAAGACCCTACCCCCATATTGTCACCAGCTAATAATACATCACCTTTTTTTACTTTGGATGCAAATTCTGGACGCACAGCTTCTAGGCAATGTTGTGATAGTTCGGCCAATGGCGATTTCATGTAAAAACCTGGCGCCAAAACGTCGGTGTTTATAGTTTCCTCAAAAAGCCAAAGCCTACTCATCTAGTTTACCATTAGCTCTCTAGGATCTGTCATTTTTCCTACAACCGCAGAGGCTGCAACTGTGTAAGGTGAAGCCAGGTAAACCTCCGAAGTTGGGGCTCCCATTCGGCCTTGGAAATTTCTTGCAGTTGAGGAAAGACATACCTGTCCTTCTGCTAGCCTGTCCTTTCCATACCCTGCACAAATACCACAAGAATTTGGAAGAAATTCTGCACCAGCATCTTGCAAAATTTTAAGTATTCCATCTTCTAAAGCTTGCTTTTCATCCTTTAGGCTAGCGGGCGCTACTTTAAGAGAGATACCTGAAGCAATTTTTCGTCCTTTTAAAACTGACGCAGCAGCTGCCAAATCTACATATTTAGCTCCAGTACAGGCACCAATGTAAGCAACATCAAAAACTGTATTCGCAAACTCATTTGCATTTTCAGAATTTTCAGGTGAGTGCGGTGCAGCAATTTGGGGTGATAGCGTTGATGCATCAAACTCATTAATGCTGGCATCAGAAGTGGGTTCATCTAAACGAAAACTCTTCCAGTTTTCAGGAACTTTTCCACCGGAGCTCTTTATGTAGTCAATAGTTTTATCGTCTGGAGCTATTAATCCAGTTTGTGCACCGAGTTCGGCAGCCATATTTGATAAAGTCATACGATCCTGAATTGAGAGATCATAAATAGCTTCTCCAATATATTGAATAGCCTGATATTCTCCGCCACCCATCCCAATTTTGCGGCAAGTTGCGAGCATCATATCTTTGGCAGTTACAAGATTGTTAAGTTTTCCTTTCCATTTTATAAAAATGGTTTTTGGGACTTTTAACCAAATTTCTCCAGTTGCCAAAACGCCAGCCATCTCAGTGGCTCCAATACCAAACATATAGGCTCCGAATGCACCCCCAGTTGGAGAGTGACTATCGCCCCCTACGCAAAACATTCCTGGTTTGAGATGCCCTTTTTCTGGAACAACCACGTGACAAATACCCTGCTGGTCATAAAAATTTTGTATATCTTGATCAAGAACCCATTTTTTGGTTAACTCTTGGATCGCCCGTGTCTCTTCACTTTCAATCGGTACATAGTGATCTGTTACGACTACAACCTTTTCATTATTCCAAACTTTCCGATTAAGTTTTTCTAAAATAGGTTTAACCCGCCGCGGCCCACCAGAGTCATGGATCATAGCTAAATCGACTGAACAAACAACAACCTCACCTTGTTCTACTTTGGATCTATTACAGGCGTTCGCAATTATTTTTTGGGCAAGTGTAGTCATTGGGTAAACCTAGCACAAAAACATCCAATGGAAATATCTTTCCATTAACTGAAAGTTGGTACAAAACTAAGAAAACATTTTATGCTCATATGTGGAGATCAAAAATGCCAATGATTGAATGTACTTTAATTAAGGGTTACGCAGAAAAAACGCGTAAATTACTAGCAGAACGAGTGACAGACGCGGCTTCTTCAACTATTGGAGCGCATCCTGATCAAGTAATAGTAACTATAAAAGAAGTACTTGCCACTAATTACATGCGCGGCCGAGTAAATAGAAAGCCTGCTGCAGCTCCTATTGAGCCAGAGTTTATTGTTAGAGAGTATTTAAGTGCAATGGAAAAAAGAGACCTGGAGACAGCGAAACAGTATCTATCAGATGATTTCACTATGGTCTTTCCTGGGGGAGCAAGCTTTAAAAAAATTGAAGATTTGATTTCTTGGTCTGGTAAAAGATACAGAAATGTAAAAAAATCATTTGAAAACTTTGACACCTCATTCAAAGGGCTGAATGCCACTGTCTTTTGTAATGGTTATTTAGAGGGTACATGGTTAAATGGAGAAATCTTTTCCAAAATTCGCTTTATTGATCGCTTTAGTGTTTCCGATATGAAAATTACTTCACAGAATGTTTGGAATGATATGGGAGAAAGATTGCGTTAAAGAGCTTTTAGCCTAAGAAGAGCTATTTTATGAACTTCTGTCAGGGCTGTTTCGAATTCCTTTTGACTGTCATTATTAATTCGCTCTTTAAATGAAGTTAATATCTCAGACCGAGTAAGATCTCTTACAGCTATTATAAAAGGGTGGCCAAATTTTTTTGTGTATTCAAAGTTTAATTTACTGAATTCAGCAAATTCTTCTTTTGAACATTGATCAAGTCCAGCGCTGGCTTGTTCAGCGGTAGAATCCTTTGTTAAATTGCCTGAAATAGCGAGCTTACCTGCTAGTTCTGGATGAGCCTGAAGAAGGTTGAGTTTCATCTCTTCACTTGATGCGTCTACAATTTTCTTCATTCGTTCTGCTAAAAAACCAACATCATTATCTTGAGATGTAATTCCTTGTGAAAATAAGATTTCGGCAACCCAAGGAGAGTGTTCGTATATACTCCCTAATAAATCTATAATTCCAGCTTGATTTAATTTTTCTAAAACCATTTTATAATCTGTTACGAATTTAATTTGGAAAACGATAGTACAAAATGTACACTAGTTTTGAATAATTTGTTTTGCAAAATAAATTATAAGGAATTGAAACAGGAGTTCGCTATGGGCCGCCTTACAACCCATGTTTTAGACACTGCTCGCGGTGCGCCAGCAGCCAATTTGGCGATAGATCTCTACAAAATTACTGGGAACACTGAGCAGAAGTTAAAATCAGTTTCAACCAATAGTGATGGTAGGTGTGACAAACCCCTTTTAGAGGGGGATTCATTTAGCCCCGGAAAATATAAGCTTATTTTTCACGCAGCTCCATATTTGGAAGAAAAGGGTGATGTTTTGCCGAAAACACCATTTCTAGATCAGGTAGTTATTGCTTTTGGAATTGATGACGCTGAACAGCATTATCATGTCCCATTATTGCTCTCAGCATATGGATACTCTACCTATCGTGGGAGTTGATGGTGGTGACGTGAGAAATTATCTTACTTTTATTTTGAATGGGAAAACCCAGAGGGTCGATAATATCGCTGGTGATATGACTCTATTGAAATGGTTAAGAAACCAAAAAAGCTTAGTAGGGTCTAAAGAGGGTTGTGCTGAAGGTGACTGCGGAGCGTGTACGGTTGCAATAGTTAAAACTGATGATTCTGGAAATTTAACTTGGCGGTCCGTAAATGCATGTATTGTTTTTATGGGTATGCTTGAAGGTTGTGCAGTCATTACTGTTGAGGGCTTAAATGGACCTGACAGTGAATTGCATCCCTGTCAAAAAGCGCTGATAGACTTTCACGGATCGCAATGTGGGTTTTGTACGCCTGGTTTTGTTATGTCACTATTTACAGCTTGGTCAAACAAACACGGTTTGATGGCAGAAGATATAGACGATACTTTGGCGGGGAATTTATGTAGGTGCACAGGCTACAGACCAATTGTCGAAGCTGGGCTTTCGCTGAAAAATGCAAAACAACCTCAGTGGGAGTTGGATCGCAATGAAACTCTTAAAAAAGAACTTTTTAAAATAAAGAGCTCAGAGCCAGTTGAAATTACGGACGGAAAAAATTCATTTTCTGTACCTACTAATCACGAAGATTTTTCAAAAACCTATGCAGATCAACCTTCCTCTACCATAGTGTCTGGTGCTACAGACATTGGTCTTTGGGTGACAAAGCAAAATCGGAACTTACCAAACATGATTTGGACTGGTCGAGTTGAAGAATTCAGCAAAATCGACCAGCAAGAGGATTTCATAATTATTCGACCCGCAGTAACCCATCAGGAAGCTATGGAAAAGTTAGGTAGTAAATGGCCAACAATTAACGCTTTATGGAAGCGTTTTGGATCAGTGCAGGTGCGAAATTCTGGGACGGTGTGTGGGAACCTCGCTAACGGATCTCCGATTGGTGATTTGCCCCCTGCTTTGATAGCACTGGGATCTTTAATTGAGCTTACAAATAGAAATAAAAAGCGAAAACTACCTTTAGAAGAATTTTTTATTGAATATGGCAGACAGGACCGTCATGCCGGCGAATATGTCTCTGGAATATTTGTGCCAAATAAATCAGGGAATAATTTTCGATGTTATAAATTATCTAAGCGATTTGATCAGGACATTTCTGCTGTTATGATGGGTGCAAATCTCAGTGTAGAAAAAACCAAGATAACCAAGGCTACAATTTGTTTTGGCGGTATGGCCGGCACCCCAAAGAGAGCAACAGAAGTGGAAAAAGCTCTTTTGGACCAACCTTTCGAGCCGCAGTCTTTTATAAAGGCATCAAAAAATATAAATAAGGATTTTGACCCTTTAACGGATGTTCGCGGCAGTG
>Ga0207993_1000017_pt1 | contig 73619 bp, 72 predicted proteins | sample ETN01SmetaG_2_FD_185791 | JGI IMG/M metagenome (GOLD analysis project Ga0207993, IMG submission 185791) | Marine microbial and viral communities from oxygen minimum zone, Eastern Pacific Ocean - ETNP2014F12-01SV265 (SPAdes) (version 2) | ecosystem: Environmental > Aquatic > Marine > Oceanic ...
AGGGCCACTTACCGTTGGAGCAGTAGTCGTGAATCAGGAAAAACGAATAACTGGAGTCCGTGATTCAAAGATGCTGACGGAGAAGGAAAGGGAAATACTTTTTGACCGGATCACAAATTGGGCTACTGCTTGGTCGGTGGGTCATGCTTCTAATGATGAATGTGACGAACTTGGCATGTCTGAAGCTCAGCGCCTAGCAACTAGACGAGCCTTAACTGAACTCAGATTAAAGCCTGATAGGGCTTTACTTGATGGGAAATGGGATTTTGTGGGTGGGGGAATAGCGCAAACCATAGTCAAAGGAGACACGACGAGTCTTTCCATAGCTTCTGCGTCGGTTATCGCGAAAGTTACACGAGACCGGTTATTGCGCGAAGCCAGCGATAAGTGGCCTGAATATTCTTTCTCTAACAACAAGGGGTATCCATGCCCGCGTCATCGCGAGGCTCTTTCTAATCTTGGAGCTACGACATTTCATCGGACATCCTGGAATTTTATGGAAAATGCATCTGATTTAGGTGAACCAAGGCGTTTTCGTAGTAGTCCACAAATTAGATTGTTTAATTGAGGCAATGTTGTTTACATATGTTTCAGTTCACTAATCTTTGTCGTCATGGCGCAAATTATTAGAAGGTTATGGCTGCTTATAATTTGGACAGTCTTTATCTGGGTTAGTCGAATAAGAAACTTGATTAATGATCCAGAAGTTGAATTATCTGAAAAGATTTGGGTGTTCGTAGTTGCAGGGATCTTTTTATTACTCGTCGTGGTTGCGTTGATTTTTTTAACAGGTTCTTGGAAAAAACATGGCCCAGCCACTGCTCGATTTGCAGCAATCTTTGGTTTAGGGACGTCAGTTTTCTGGCTTATCCGTGGAGCAGGGATACTCTTTGAGGCGCAGCATGACTTCGGATTCAAATTTATTCATTCAGGTCTTGCGTTTATATCAATTTTCCTAGGATTTTTTCTTTATATGGCGGGAGATCGTCCAAAAAGTAAGTTCCTAAACTAGGGAGATAGATCTGTCGTCCGCTAGCCTCGCAGTATGGGTCAACCAATTACAGTCGTGGAAAAAACTTCTTCTCGTGAGGGAATCATTCGATTTGAAATTAATCGGAGTCTTACCGGCATGGGGCATGAACGGTACCTTTTTGGTCAAGAGATCACTGGCTCTACACCATCAGATGAGTTAGCACGACGTCTTTTTGAACATAGTAATTTTAACGGTGTGCATGTCAATGCGAATGTGATCACTATTGACATTGGAGAAGGTAAAACTGATGGGGTAGCGGATGTAATAGCAGACCTTCATCTTTATTACACCGAAGGTGTGGAAGTGCCCACCGACGAAGAAATTGCTGCAGAGAATTCTTAATTAGTAAATCGTAGGTTGCTTAGGTGGATGAGGAAAAATCTGATGTGGGTGTAGGCCCACATTCCGAGCCATGGCCCACTGATCCTCGTTATGATCCAGAACTTTTAGCAAACGGAGATCGCCGCAATGTAATCGACCGCTTTAGGTATTGGCGTCGCGAAGCGATTGTTGAAGAACTTGATCGAAGTCGTCACGGGTTTCATATAGCGATAGAAAATTGGGCTCATGACTTAAACATTGGGACGGTTGTCCGTAACGCTAATGCTTTCTTGGCAGCTGGTGTTCACATTGTGGGGCGTAGAAAATGGAACCGTCGAGGAGCGATGGTGACTGATAGGTACCAACATGTGAGTCACCACCCCACAATTGAAGACTTACTTTCTTGGGCTGGTGGTCAGGAACTTCCAATAATTGGGATAGACAATCTTCCAGGGTCTGTTCCTATTGAGAAAACAGAACTTCCAGAAAGATGTGTGCTGTTACTAGGTCAAGAAGGCCCAGGGCTTTCAGATCAAGCACGGGAAGCAGTAATTAAGGTGTGCTCAATTTCACAATATGGGTCAACGCGATCAATTAATGCTGGGGTAGCCTCTGGAATTGCGATGCATACCTGGATAAGACAGCATGCAGAGATATGAGGAATCTTATGGTTGAGAAAATCAAAAAAGTATTCTGTGCGCTAATGGTTGCTTCATTAATTTCTTGCTCTTCAAGCACTGGTGAAGATGCTCCATCAACAAGTATGGCTATGGACCATAGTGACAGCCATGACAGCCATGACAGCCATGACAGCCATGACAGCCATGACAGCCATGACAGCCATGACAGCCATGATCACAGTCATGAAAACAATCTTGACGTTTCTCAATTAGCGGACCCACCAACAGTTTCCATTTCTGGATCAGTAGCAGAAACCGGAGAAGTCAATTTGAACTTTTCGGTTGAGAACCTTGAACTAATTCCAATAAATCCACCTACTGAGCACAAACCAGGTCAAGGACACTTGCACTTATATGTAGACGGCGTTTCGGTTGAAATGCTGCATGAAACAAGCTATGTCGTTAACGATCTCAAAAAAGGTTTACATAATTTTCGAGTGACTATCTCTACGAATGACCATCGCGAGTATTACGTTGACGGGAAAGCTATATCTGACTCAATCTCTATAGAAATTGAAGAAGGCGAAGAGGCTCCCGAGATCGATAGAGAAATAACTGTAGAAGTGAAAAATGGAACAGTTGTTGGTGGTCTTCAAAGGCTAAGCGCAGAAGTTGGAGAGCTAGTAAGCATTACTTTGTTGTCAGATGAAGACGACATGTTCCATCTTCATGTATATGACCTTGAGGTTTTACTAATCGCCAACCAGTCCGAAACACTGCAATTCCAAGTAGATATTCCAGGTGTTTTTGAGGGAGAGCTTCATGAAGCCGGCTATCAAATTCTTGCACTTGAAGTTTCCTAGTGGCCTTTATCTTTAGTTCATTATTTGCTCACGGAGTAGGAGGGCGAAGCGACCTTCCAATATCAGAATGGATTGCGGCTTGGAGCGGTGCAATGGCATTGTTACTCTCGTTTGCTGCACTTGGTTTACTTTGGCATCAACCAAGATTCCCTAAACTTTTGAGCGGACATTTAATTTCAAAATTCACAAAGATCGGTCAGGTCATTGCCGCAACCGCTCAACTCTTAGCGCTAGCACTTTTCTTCGTCGTATTTACTGCTTGTTTTATTGGTCCTAACAATACGGTTGCCAATATTGCTCCGACTGCTGTCTTTATTATTTTTTGGGTCGGGGTGGCTATCTTTTCTGCTATTTTTGGCCCCTTTTGGAAAACAGTTAGCCCTTGGGAAACTCTAGGAAAATTAGTGGACAAAAGTCGCACCGCAGCAGCACGCCCTGCGCCCAAGTGGCTTACTTCCGGATGGGCTGCACTAATCCCGATCACAATTTTCCATTGGCTAGAACTCGCTTATCATGACGGATCGAGTCCACGCGTTCTTGGGTGGGGCATGTTGGCATATACCGCTTCTTTGTTGGTAGCGGCTTGGCGATGGGGGTGGAATGAAGCAAGGAAAGCTGAAGGTTTTGGAGTCCTATTTCAGCTTATTGCAGCCATTTCGCCTCTTTTTCGCGATGAGAAAAATCAACTAAAAGTAAGATTTCCATTTGTAGGCATTTCAGCTTTGAAGATGTCCGGCCCTTCAATAGCAATTGTTTTGGCGGCATTGGGAGGTACAGCATTTGATGGCGTGTCACGAACAGGATGGTGGTTGGATCTAGCAGTGGGAAAGTCAGGATGGGGCTTGACTGTAGTGAACACTCTAGGGTTAGTTTGGGTTGCGCTAATTATTGGCGTTGCCTATCACCAGGCTTCTCGTATCGGATCTCGATTAACTAGTGACCAAAATTTTGCACTCATATTTGGGGGTTCGTTGATCCCGATTCTTATCGGATATGACGTCGCACATTATTTCTCTTTGTTGATTCTTGAAGGTCAAGCATTCAAAATCTTACTTTCCGACCCTTATGGGCAAGGATGGAACATATTCGGTACAGCTGATCATGCAATTAATTGGACTGTAGTCTCAACCACCGTAATTGGATGGGTGCAAATTGGGTCAATTGTTAGCGGGCACCTCTTTGGGGTCTTGTTCGCTCATGATCGTTCTGTAGAGCTATGGTCAAAACGAACCGCACTACAAAGCCAGTATCCCATGCTCATGGTCATGGTTATCTATACGGTTATGGGCTTAGTACTGATGACCGGCTAGTTTATAGATTAAGAAGAAAGGAGCGAGGCCGTGGACGAACGCGAAGAGATGGACTGGGTTAAATATGGTACTGCGGTGAGACAACTTGCTCAGACCATTGCCGATGATGGTTACCAGCCAGACATGATCTTGGCAATAGTCCGAGGAGGAATGTTCGTAGCAGGATCGCTTGGTTATGCTCTCGCGGTAAAGAATCTTTATGTAATTAATGTTGAGTACTACACAGCAGTTGATGAGCGTTTAGATTTACCCGTCGTGCTCCCTCCCTATGTCGATTGGGTAAATCTTGACGATGCAAAAGTTTTGATAGCTGATGATGTAGCCGACACTGGACACACTCTTAAACTGGTTCACGATACGGCCAAAGACCAAGTGGCTGAAGTTCGATCAGCCGTTCTCTACCAGAAACCTCAATCAGTAGTTGACTGTGATTATGTATGGAAACACACAGATCTTTGGATCAACTTTCCGTGGTCAACAGAACCGCCAGTTGTAGATCTTGACTCAGCTTCGCATAAAGCACTTGATGCTTGATTTATTTTTGCTCTGAGTGCTCTAAATAGTTGTAGATAGTAAATCGACTAACGCTAAGAGCCTCAGCGACATCTTCAACAGATTTACGAAGAGTAAATGCACCCCAATCATTTAAGAGAGTTACGACCCGCTGCTTCTCTAATCGAGTCATATTTTCACGAGAAGTGCCGATTTCGTGTTCAGCGGTTTGAAGAAGAAGATCTAAAGCTTGATTCAGATCAGGCCTTCTGAGTCCACCAACTATCTCATCATTCCAAAATAGAGGAAAGTCCGTTTCTGTTACTTCATCAGGTAGAAGCAGCTGTGCCCCAATCGCTTCAACGAAAGGAACTAGGGTTTTCAGAAGCGGGTGGTTGTACGAAGTCACATTTTTAACAGTATCGCATTTATGAAAGTTGACAAAATGTTGAAATACCGGCAGCATTAATACTTATGCCAGTTACTGTCGCGCGCTCGCTTGATCATGCTTTAGCAGCTTTAGAGGAATGCCCTGAAGCCTTAATTCTTGCTGGCGGGACAGATGTGATGGTCCAAGTAAATAAAGGGTCTATGTCTGTAGATCAAGTTGTAGCGATTGGCCGTGTGCCAGAACTTCAAGGATGGAATCGGGAAGGCGATTGGCTTCACCTCGGTGCTGGCGTTACTTATTCAGAGATGATGAGTAAAGAAATTTCTTCAATGGTTCCTGCTTTGGCTCAAGCATCAAGAACTGTTGGATCTCCGCAAATACGGAATGCAGGAACGATAGGTGGAAATTTGGGAACCTCATCACCTGCAGGAGACACTTTGCCAACTCTCTTTGCCTTGGAAGCGGTGCTGACGATTCGGTCAGCAGCCGGAATTCGAAAATTGCCAATAAATCAATTTGTTGTCGGAGTTAAACAGAATGCCCTTCAACCAGGCGAGTTGATTGAAAAAATTAGTGTTCCTGTTCTTGAAGGTCCTCAAGAATTTTGCAAAATCGGGCCACGTAATGCGATGGTGATTTCGGTCGCGTCGTTCACTCTTCTCACAGATTTGAAAGAAAATCGAGTTCGAAGTTGCTTAGGTACCGTCGGTCCGATTCCAATTCGCCCCACAGAGGCTGAAAATCTTCTATCAAATGGAGTGAATTGGGAAAAGAATGAAGTCAGTTCTGAGGTCCTAGAAGGATTTGCTTCGCTGTGCGCAGAGGCAGCACAACCCATAGATGACCATCGTGGATCAGCGGCATATCGTCGTCATGCAATTAAAATCCTGTCCCGTCGCGCAGCATGCAGAATTTTTAGTGAGGACAACACATGAGCAATGATTTTTACACCCTTAATGTAAACGGAGAAGATCATCAGGTTGCTGATTCTTGGGCAGGCGAAAGCTTGCTCTGGGTTTTAAGGGAACGTTTGGGTTTTCCTGGAGCAAAAAATGCTTGTGAAGAAGGAGAGTGCGGATCGTGCTCAGTTCGAATAGGCGAAGAAGTCGTATGCAGTTGCCTAGTTTTGGCAGGCTCAGCTATAGAACAAGAAATCACCACCATCGAAGGCCTTTCTGCTGAAGGAGAGTTAAGCGATGTCCAGCAGGCTTTTATAGACGCAGGAGCAGTTCAATGTGGATTCTGCACTCCAGGTTTGCTAGTCACCATTGACCATCTTTTAGAAGAAAACGAAAGCCCTGATGATTTAACCGTACGAGAAGCGATAAGTGGAAACTTGTGCAGATGCACCGGGTATGGACGGATTCTTGAAGCAGTACAAATAGCGGCAGCCTCCCGAAGGGGGGGGAAACGTGAGTGATGTAAAGACGGACACACCTACTTCAAGTTTTCGAATAGGAGACTCTGCTCCACGCCCGGACGGCATACCAAAGGTAAAGGGAACTTTCGCTTTTTCTAGTGATCTCTGGCATGAGAAAATGCTTTGGGGAGGAACATTGCGTTCCCCGCATCCTGCAGCTCGCATCAGGAAATTAGATGTTACCGAAGCGCTACTTATCGATGGGGTGCATACAGTGCTTACACATGAGGATGTGCCAGGAGAGGCAGTGTATGGCTTAGAACATGCTGATCAGCCAGTTATGGCGGCGGAAGTGGTTCGCTATGAAGGAGAACCTGTAGCCATAGTTGCTGCAGACCACCCTGAAATCGTTCGACGAGCGCTTGCCGCAATCAAAGTTGAATATGAGGAAATGGTTCCATTAACTGACCCGGAAACAGCAGAGTCAGTGGACCATATTCATCCAGACGGAAATGTATTTCGCAAAATCAATCTCCGTCACGGAGATCAAGAAATACAAGGCGATGTACAGGTGGAAGGTATCTATGAGGTAGGCATGCAGGACCAGGCTTTTCTTGGCCCCGAATCCGGACTCGCAGTGCCAGGAGAAGACGGAGGAGTTGATCTATATGTATCAACTCAATGGTTGCATGCAGACAGGAGACAGGTTGCCTCTTGTCTCGGGATGCGAGAAGAAGATGTTCGCATTACTTTGGCGGGAGTAGGGGGCGCTTTCGGCGCTCGTGAAGATCTAAGTCTTCATGTCCATCTATGCATGCTCGCAATGAGAACAAACAGACCAGTCAAGATGGTTTACTCTCGAGAAGAGTCCTTTCACGGTCATGTTCACCGCCATCCGGCCAAGATGTGGTATCGACATCATGCAGACAGAGAAGGAAATCTCGTAAGAGTTGAGGCCCGAGTTCTACTTGATGGAGGGGCTTATGCATCTTCAAGCGGAGCAGTAATAGCTAATGCAGCATGTTTCGCTGCAGGCCCCTACCGAATCCCCAACGCAAATATTGAAGGAATAGTGGTCAGAACAAACAACCCGCCTTGCGGAGCGATGCGAGGATTTGGCGCAGTGCAGACCTGTATGGGCCATGAAGCACAAATGGACAAACTCGCTACAGCTCTGAATATAGATCCAGTGGAAATACGCCTAAAGAACGCATTAAGAACAGGAGATCAATTACTTACCGGTCAAACCATTACAGGGACAGCTCCAGTAGCAGAGGTGATTCGAACTTGTGCAGAACATATTCCCTCTTACCAAGAATCTTCAGATCTCATGTCCCTACCAGGTGGGGCAGGACGTACCGCAGATCCGGAACACATCTCTCGCGGAGAGGCTATAGCAGTCGGATTTAAGAATCTGATGTTCTCAGAAGGCTTTGATGACTTCAGTTCAGCTGTGTGCCACTTAGAAGGTGGAGTGGCAACTATTACCTGTGCTTGTGCAGAAGTTGGACAAGGATTCGTAACATTAGCCCAACAAATCACTCGAGAAATTCTTGGAGTAGAAGAAGTTGTTTTAGCTCCTGCTGCAACTGAAACAGTAGGATCAGCTGGATCCACTTCAGCTAGTCGACAGACATGGATGTCAGGTGGAGCTGTACAAAAAGCCTGCGAAGAGGTCCGTCTGCAGTTATTACAAAGACTGGCAGAAGAACATAAAGTGAGCGTTGATGATTTAGTTCTTGTAGAAGGTCAAGCTCTTTCTCTTAACGGGGACTTTTCCATAAACATTGATGAAGCCACAGAGAATCCACTAGAAGCCAGAGTTGAATATAGACATGCTCCAACCTTTCCGCTAGATGAAAATGGGCAAGGAGACGCACACGTATCTTTTGCGTTTGCCGCTCACCGGGCAGTAGTCGATGTTGACCCAGAGCTTGGTCTAGTAAAAGTGGTGGAATTAGTCACTTCACAAGATGTGGGTCGGCTGCTCAATCCTTTGCAAGCGATTGGACAACTGGAGGGGGGAGCAGCACAAGGCGTAGGACTAGCAGTTATGGAAGAAGTCCTCGTAGCTGAAGGAAATATCCGAAATGCATCCTTTACTGACTACCTGATTCCCACAGCTCTCGACATGCCCCCAGTTGAAATAGCAGCGATCATTGAACAGCCAGAACCTGGTGCGCCATTTGGAGCAAAAGGCATAGGAGAACCTCCTTCTATATCTTCAACTGCTGCAGTTGTAGCGGCTATACGCGAAGCGACGAACCTTGAACTTCCACGTGTCCCTGTTCGACTTACCGACATAGTCTCGATTGAGGAGATGTCATGACGGATTCTCAATCACTAAGAATTAATGGAGACCGCTTGATGCAACGCATTGAGGATCTAGCAACTATTGGACCACATGAAGGCACTGGATCCTGTCGCCTAGCGCTTACTGATGAAGATCGAGATGGACGCGATCTAGTTGTGACTTGGATGAAAGATCTTGGTCTCGAAATAACAATTGACGGCATCGGAAATGTTATTGCCACTCGACCAGGGCTTTTAGATGGACCACCAACTCTCACTGGTAGTCATATAGACACAGTCGCTACAGGAGGCCGTTACGACGGAAATCTTGGAGTTCTTGCGGGAATCGAAATGATTGAAACGCTCGTAGAAAATGACGTATCTACTCGTTATCCCGTAGGTGTTGCATTTTTTACTGATGAAGAAGGAGCTCGGTTCCCACCAGACATGCTTGGCAGTTTGGTGTACGTCGGGGGGTTAGCGCTAGAACAAGCCCTAGAAGTAGAAGGTATTGATGGAGCCATACTGGGAGAAGAACTTGATCGGATTGGATATCGTGGCACAGCTCCATGCCCCGCCATACCTCCACGAGCCTTTATTGAGCTACACATAGAACAAGGCCCATTACTGGAAGATGAAGGCATCACCATCGGGACAGTTACGGGAGTGCAAGGAATATCGTGGACTGAATATTCCATCAAAGGCCAGTCCAATCATGCTGGAACTACCCCGATGCACTTGAGGCATGACGCAGGTTACGTTGCAGCTCGAATAACCACAGAAGCCAGAGATATCACTGAACGCATGGGCGGTCGACAAGTGGCAACTGTAGGGAGAATGCAATTTCAGCCAGATCTAGTAAACGTTGTAGCGCGAGAAGCACAATTGACAGTAGATCTACGAAATACAGACGAGTCTCTATTGGTTGATGCAGAGAACCAAATGAAATCATGTATCAGCTCCCTAGAGGAATCCGAGGGTGTCACCATTGATTCACGCTCACTCGCTCGCTTCGAGCCAGTCGTATTTGATACGGAAGTTGTGGACATTATTTCCGAAACTTGTTCTCAATTAGGCCACTCTTCAATGACGATGCCTTCAGGAGCAGGGCATGATGCTCAGATGCTCGCAAGAGTATGCCCAACTGGAATGATATTTGTACCAAGCCAAAACGGTATTAGTCATAACCCGTCAGAACATACAGACCGAGAAGATTTGATTGCAGGAGCCAACGTCTTACTGCAATCAATATTGGCTCTTGATGCCAAAGATCTACCAGGAGCTGAGCAATGAGTCGGATAGTGACCGTTGGAGCGGCACAAACTGGGCCAATACAAGAAACAGATTCTCGCAACGCAGTAGTCGAGAGGCTCATTAATTTACTACGTCAAGGAAGTCAAGCCGGTTGTGATCTCGTGGTTTTTCCAGAGTTAGCTCTTACAACATTTTTCCCACGTTGGTATGTGAACGACAAGAAAGAATTTGACCATTATTTTGAAAAAGAAATGCCTAATCCAGAGACGCAACCTCTTTTTGATGAAGCAAAAAGACTAGGAGTGGGATTTCATCTCGGTTATGCAGAACTCACTCCTAAAGGTGAGCACTTCAACACCTCTGTACTCGTTGATAAAACGGGAAATATCATCGCTCACTACCGTAAGGTTCATTTACCCGGACATGAAGAGCATGAACCATGGAGAGCGTTTCAACACCTCGAACGGTATTACTTTGACCCAGGTCCAGGGTTTGAAGTACACGCCGCATTCGGGGGAATAATGGGTATGGCAATCTGCAATGACCGACGCTGGCCAGAAACTTATCGAGTTCTAAGTTTACAAGGCTGCGAAATGGCACTTATTGGTTACAACACCCCGATACATTATGCGCCAGACCCAAATCAAGATCATCTACAAGGATTTCATAATCATTTAGTTTTACAGGCAGGCGCTTACCAGAATGGCATGTGGGTGGTAGGCGTAGCTAAAGCAGGAGAAGAAGAAGGCTGCGACCTATTAGGAGAAAGCGCGATCATCGGACCCTCTGGTGAAATAAAAGCACTCTGTTCCACAGTTGAAGATGAACTGGTCGTCGCTGAATGTGACCTTGACTTATGCGCTGATTATAAAGAAACCCTTTTCAACTTTTCTCGATATCGCCGCCCAGAAATTTACACACGCATCACTAGCCAAACTGGGGTCGAAATCCCTGAGACAATTAAAGAAAGCTAGTTCCACATGACCACATTCAATTTAAATGGAGATTCAGTAACAGTTAAAGGGGAACATCCACACCTCTTATCGGCTCTAAGAGAAGAATTAAACATTCTTTCTCCCAAAGACGGGTGCTCTCCCTCAGGACAATGCGGCTGTTGCACAGTTCTTATTGATGGTAAAGCCAAAGTTGCTTGTCAAATGTCAATGGAACGTATTGAGAATACCTCTGTATTGACATTAGAAGGAATAGAAGAGGAAGAACGAGAACGATACGCGTCAGCGTTCGCTGCTCATGGAGCACTTCAATGCGGATTCTGCATCCCAGGCATTGTGGTACGCGCAAAGGCTTTAGTTGATAAAAAAGCGGAGGCCCTCACTCGGAATGACTTGGAGCGTCACCTTGGTGCTCACTTATGTCGATGCACTGGGTATACAAAAATTTTAGAAGCAGTTGAATCTATCGCTGCGAAAGAAATCCCGAAAGAGACTCCAGTTGGTGGTATCGGGAGTTGTAATCGAAAATACGAGGCTGAAGAACTCGCATTAGGAGATCGTCCTTATATCGATGACCTGAAACCTGCGGGCTTATTACATGGAGCAGTGCATCTTGCAAGTCACGCAAGGGCTGAAGTTCTGAAGATTGATACAACCGAAGCAGAAAAAATAGAAGGAGTCCATCAAGTCTTTACAGCAGCAGATGTACCTGGGGAACTTCGGGTAGGCATTATCCATACCGACTGGCCGGTCTTCATACCTGAAGGAGGACGAACCTCGTACTTAGGTGATGTCATCGCTTTTGTTGTGGCCGAGGATCGAGAAACAGCACGTCATGCTGCGACTTTAGTAAAAGTTGAGTACACCCCATTAAAAGTATTTAATGACCCGGTGGTAGCTGCAGAATCTGACGAAGACGCTGTTTGGGGACTTGATGGGAACATATTGTCAGTCTCTACATATACAAGAGGCGATATTAAAGAAGCAATTGCAACATCAGAGCATGTAGTAGAGGAAGTATTCCAAACACAACGCATCGAGCATGCGTTCTTAGAACCAGAATCAACTTTGGCAGCCCCAGATGGAGAAGGAAAACTCTATGTCTGGTCTGGTGGTCAAGGAATCTGGGATGATCGTAATCAAATTGCTTCAGTGTTAGATATTGAAACAGCGGATATAACTGTTGAACTTGTCTCCAATGGGGGAGCATTTGGCGGTAAAGAAGACATGTCAAATCAGGCGCAAACAGCCTTAGCGGCGTGGATTTTGAAAGCTCCTGTCAGATGCACTCTTTCTCGCGAAGAATCTTTCCTCATGCATGCCAAACGCCATCCAATAAGAATGGCGTACAAAGCTGGATGCGATAGTCAAGGACGACTACAAGCGCTTTGGGTGAGGATGATTGGTGACTCAGGGCCGTATGCATCGGTCGGGATGAAAGTATTGGAGCGCGCAGCAGGACATGCAAGTGGCCCTTACGTAGTTCCAAATATAGATGTTGAAGCAACTGCAGTTCGTACAAACAATCCGGTCTGTGGGGCCTTTCGTGGTTTCGGAGCTAATCAAGCACAGTTCGCCATGGAAGGTGTTATTGATCGATTAGCGGAAAAAGTCGGGATAAGTGGTTGGGAGATGCGTAACCGAAACGTTATTAGTCCGGGAGTGGTTTGGGGTCCTGGACAAATAATGGATGACGGGTGTCTTGGCGCCCAAGCTTGCTTAGATGAAGTTAAAGAATCCTATGAACAAGCAGTAGCAGAAGGTAAGGCAGTAGGAATTGGGTTAGGTCTTAAAAACTCTGGACTTGGAAATGGGTTTAAAGAAATCGCACAAGCGGTTGTTCATTTTCGGGACGATGGGCAAGTTGAAGTCCGGCATTGCTGGACAGAGATGGGTCAAGGCATTCATACAGTGGCGCAACAAGTCGCTGTAGAAGAACTCAAGATAGACCCTTCACGCATTGAGGTGATTGTGGACACCACAAGAGAAATGGGAGCTGGTCAGACCACTGGAAGCCGAGGAACACTAATGGGGGCTGGTTCAGTAGCAGATGCTTGCCGGGTGGCTCTTGAAGACGGGTGCAGAATCGGTGTTGATTATCTCGGCGAGTATCGAGTTGATTGGACCAACTCTCTTAATGATGGTGTGGAAAATCCTATTATTCACTCAACATTCGGATATGCCGCACAAGTCGTTGTTATAGACCCCGATACAGGAGACGTGGAGGAAGTAATAGCAGCACATGATGTTGGAAGAGCGGTTAATCCCGTGTTATGTGAGGGGCAAGTTCAAGGCGCAGTGCATATGGGCCTAGGTTATGCCTTAACTGAAGGGTTCCCAGTTGATGAGAATTCGTACCCAGTGAATAACACTCTTCGAAAATTAGGAATTATTAGACCCAGCGGCATGCCAAAGGTAGATGTTCGACTTGTTGAATCCCCTCAGCCAAACGCTCCATATGGCATTAAAGGTGTTGGAGAAATCGGTTTGGTCCCAACTGCTGGAGCTGTGGCCGCAGCATTAAAAAAACATGATGGGGAATGGCGCAGCGTTCTGCCATTAGCAGAACCTAACCAACAAGAACAATGGTCGGACTGGGATGGAAGTTAGATGAACACCACCCCAGGGCTTGTGTGTGCTCATCATCATCTCTATTCATCGCTAGCTCGTGGAATGCCTCCTCCTCCTTACACTGCTAAAGGATTCACAGAAATTTTGGAGACAGTTTGGTGGCGACTTGACCAAGCTTTAGATTTAGAAATACTTCATTGGTCAGCAAAACTTGGAGCTTTAGAGGCACTTGAGCAAGGAACGACTGCCATCATTGATCACCATGAATCGCCGACAGCAATAGAAGGTTCACTGTCTGTAATTGCTGAAGCTTGCGCCGAAGTAGGAGTCCGAGTTAGTTGCGCATATGGCGTGACCGATCGACATGGGCCTGAAGGTGCAAAACGTGGTTTAGCCGAGAATGAAAGATATTTGAAGAATGGTGGACATGGCATGGTAGGAGTTCATGCCGCGTTTACTTGCAGTGAAGAAACTCTTGAGTCTGCTGCTCAACTTGCCTCTGAGCTCGAGGTAGGTGTGCATATTCATGTAGCTGAAGGGAAAGTAGATGCTGGAGCAGCAGAACGATTAAAGCACCTCACAGAGGAAAACTGGCTTATCATTCACGGCGTTTATTTAGAAGATGATCATGAGTTAAGTGGAACTATTGTTCACAATCCAAGATCAAATATGAATAATGGCGTTGGCTACGCCAATCCAGTTAGATTCAAAAATAAAATTGCACTAGGAACAGACGGTATTGGTGCAAACATGCTGGAGGAGTTTCGCCTTGCGTACGCTCGTCATCGAGAAAATGATGTCACAGCCACACCAGAAATTTCTTGGGAATGGTTGTCTGCTGGATGGGACTTATTCCCAGAGGCAATAGATGACAAAGTGACATGGAACTACGACCACATAGATCCATGGCATCTTGCCTACACAACTGGAACAAGACCAGTCGAGATAGAAATAGGCGATGAAGTAGTCTGGAAAGACGGAAAATCTACTCGAGTGGACGAAAGTGAAGTAAGAGCCAAATCTGCAGAAGCAGCTAGGAAACTTCACCAAAGATTATAAAAATTTTAGAATAAACAAAGAAAGAGTATTTATGACGCGGTTAGCTATCTACTTACAAGACGCTCATCCAATAACGGAAGCAATTGAATATGTGCAATACGCAGAAGAAAAAGGATTTGAAGCTGTGTGGCAAGCAGATTCAAGACTGGTTCGCGATGCAGTGGTACCGATGGCAGCTTTCGGGGCTTGCACCGAAACTATAAAAATTGGATCTGGAGTAGTTGACTGCTGGACTCGTAATCCAGCACGCCTTGCTTCAACGTTTTCAACACTGGATGACCTAGCGCCCGGCCGCATGATCTTAGGTATAGGAGCTTGGTGGGATCCACTTGCCAGCAAAGTGGGTATTGAAAGAAATAAACCACTAGGAGTTATGCGAGAAATCATAACCGCAGTAAGGGCTCTCTTAGCAGACGAAACCGTCACGTTTAAAGGTGATTTCGTGAACTTAGACGGAGTCGAACTTGACTATGTTTATCAAGAGCGTCGACCAAAAGATGTCCCTATCTACATCGGTGCAACTGGACCTAAGATGCTGGAATTATCTGGAGAAATCGCAGACGGAGTTGTGCTCAATTATTTAGTCTCTCCTGAATACAACAAGAAAGCTATGCAGTCTCTAGAAGACGGAGCGGCACGAGCTGGACGAAGCCTTGACGATGTAGATCGTCCTCAACTAGTCGTATGTTCAGTAGCGGACACTCGTGAAGAAGCTCTTGACGGGGCGCGTTTGATGGTTACGCAATATCTAGGGCAGCAACCCCACATTATGAAAGCATCAGGGGTTCCGGAATCTCTTCTTGATGAGATTGGACAAGTTTTAACGTGGCCAGCAACTCATGAACAAGTAGAAGCAGCATCTAAACTCGTCCCAGACGAGATCGTCCAAATGATCTGTGCAGCTGGAACGCCTGACGAGGTTCGAGAAAAGGTTGCCCAATATATGGCTGATGGATGCACGTGTCCTATCTTGTATCCACTCGGTCCCGATGTGAAGAAAATGATTGATGTGTTTGCCGACTGGACTCCCTGATTTCTATGTCACGACTCATTCTACGCGGTGCCAGATTTCCCGGAGATATAGCGATTGAAGATGGCAAGATCGCTGGGCTTGGAACAATTGAAGCTCTAAGTGGAGACACTGTGCTTGATTGTGAAGGAGATATTGTAACCGCGGGCTTAGTCAACACTCATCATCACCTCTATCAGTGGATGACACGTGGTGAAGCGACTGGATGCAACTTGTTTGACTGGTTAGTTCATTTGTATCCGGTCTGGAATGAATTAACAGTAGAAGACGTTTATGTAGCAGCTTTGGTCGGACTTGGCGAGTTGGCGGCAACAGGATGCACAACTGCCTCCGATCATCATTATCTAGTGCCCGGAGGCGACGACAGAGTATTTGATGCAATTGTTGAAGCATCTAAACAAGTAGGAATCCGCTTATTTCTATCACGCGGCTCAATGGATTTAGGAGAAAGCAAAGGAGGGTTGCCGCCAGACCGAGTAGTAGAAGATAGAGACTCGATACTTTCGTCAACAAAGGCCATTGCAGAGCGTCACCATGATGGAGACATGGTTCATGTGGTAGTAGCGCCCTGTAGCCCGTTTTCGGTCACAACTGAATTGATGGTTGAATCAGCCGAGCTTGCTCGTCAACTTGGGTTGCGTCTACACACTCATCTTTGTGAAACATCTGAAGAGCAACAACATTGTTTGGAACGCTTTGGTCGTCGACCAGTCGAAATGCTTGATGAGTGGGGATGGGTAGGAAGTGATGTTTGGTTAGCCCACGGGATACATATAGACGATACCGAGATGAAAGTCCTCGGCTCTGCTGGAACTGGTGTAGCTCATTGCCCCTCTTCAAATGCTCGTCTTGCTGCTGGAATGTGCAGAGTCACTGATTTGATCGGATCAGGAATTCCAGTGGGTTTAGGTGTAGACGGAGTTGCTTCAAATGAAGTTGGAGGATTATTTCCGGAAATGCGTCAAGCTCTTTACACGGCACGCCTACGAGAGATGCGACCAGATGCCCTTATGCCAGAAGAAGTATTGGCAATAGCGACACAAGGCGGATCTCGGTGTTTAGGAATGCAAAACTCTGGGACGTTAGAGATCGGACAAAATGCTGATATTGCAGTATGGCCAGGTAGCGACATAGCAGATATTCGTAACCCTATTGACGGACTCGTTTTAGGTCCTGATCGTCGCGCAAAGCATGTTTTGGTAAGTGGGAACCTAGTAGTTGAAGATGGGCAAGTGCTTGGAACTGACTTACCTAAAGCTCATGAAGACTTGGCTAAACATGCACGACGGATTTGGAAATACAACTAATCACCTCTGACTCAAAAAAATAGGCCATTATATAGAGGTGATCACTGCCGAATTTACCGTAGAGCCTTTTGTGGAGGGGTTACCAGGACCTCATGTCCAAGCTGCTATTCAGATAGCAGAAGATGAAGGGTTAAAAGTTGAAATTGGCCCGTTTGGTAATTCAATTACTGGAGATCCAAACGTTATTTTGCCTTTAATTAGCTCAATGTTAAGTGCCGCTATGGGTAATGGCGCAACAAGAATTTCATTACAGGTAACACAGGTTTGAAATCTTTTTGCCTGAAAGATGCATAATTACTGAGAATATGCCAAGATAGCCATGCGTCAACGCGGGTTGTCGGAGGGTTGTAGGGTCTCCACCCGTATTGAGCAGAGGGAGAAAATAATGAGACGTCGTCTACTGATGTTATTAGCCGTTGTCCTTACCTTTGGAGCTGTGGCTTCAGCTTGTGGTTCGGATGATGATGGTAGCAGTGAAGTAAAGGCCGCATTTGTTTACATTGGTACACCTGGAGATGCTGGGTGGACCTATGCGCACGATCAAGGCCGGATAGCGGCTGAAGAAGCAACAGGAGCAACTACAGCAGTTGTTGAGAATGTTCCTGAAGGAACAGAAGATTTCGCTAACTATGCTCGCGAATTCATCGATGATGGGTATTCAGTAATCATTGGTACATCATTTGGATATATGGAGTCGATGGCAGCATTGGCTGACGAGTACCCAGACGTCGTATTTGACCATGTTTCTGGTTACATGAGCAATGAAACCAACTTTGGTAATACTTTTGGGCGGATGTATGAGCCGCGTTATCTATCAGGAATGGTTGCCGGTGCTATGACCGAAACCAATCACCTAGGTTACGTTGCAGCGTTCCCAATTCCTGAAGTTATTCGTGGAATCAATGCTTTCACTCTTGGTGTACGGTCAATGAACCCGGATGCTGAGGTTGAAGTGATTTGGACCAGTACTTGGTTTGACCCAGCAGTTGAAGGCGACTCTGCACAAGCCCTAATTGAAAAGGGCGCAGACGTTATCGCCATGCATCAAGACAGCACTGCAGCAGGCGAAAGAGCTGAGGCGGCAGGCGTTCGATGGGTTGCCTACAACTCTGACATGAGCGCTTTTGCGCCAAATGCGCATCTGACTGCTCCGGTTTGGGACTGGTCAAACCGCTATGCCCAGATCATTGAGCAAGCCGCAGATGGAACTTATTCTGGTGGTTCTTGGTGGGGATCAATGGCTGATGGAGTTGTAGCTTTGGCTCCGATCGCTGATGATGTTCCTGGTGACGTGCAAGCAGCAGTAGCAGACTCACAACAAGCCATCATTGATGGAGAACTCCATGTATTTGCTGGACCTATTAACGCTCAAGACGGCAGTGTTCTAGTTGCCGCTGGAGAGACAATGAGTGACGGCGACATGCTTGGCATGATGAGCTTCGTTGAAGGCGTAATTGGATCAACAGGCTGACGTCAGTATTTGATTTGATTGACGGCGTCAGTGGGTTAGCCCGCTGACGCCGTCGGCGCGTCTACACGGTAAATTAATTTGATTATGACTTCTGAATCCCCACTAGCTATCGAGTTAGTTGACGTTTGGAAACGTTTCCCCGGAGTGGTTGCTAATGCGGGGGCGAATTTGAGTGTCAAGAAAGGAACGATACACGCTGTACTTGGTGAAAACGGTGCGGGCAAATCAACCTTAATGAATATTCTTTCCGGGGTTTACAGGCCAGACGAAGGTCAAGTACGTATAAATGGAGAGCAACACTGGTTTCATTCACCTTCAGATGCCTTAGCTTCTGGTATCGGCATGGTGCATCAAGAATTTCGGCTGGTTCCTTCATTCACTGTCGCCGAAAATATTGTTCTCGGCGCCTCAGAGAAAATTATTAGACGGAGCTTGATCGAGAAAGAAGTAGAGCAAATTGCTCAACAATTTGGACTTGCTATAGATCCAACACGTCCCGTGTGGCAACTCTCAATGGGAGAACGACAACGCGTAGAGATACTTAAAACATTGTGGCGGAAGGCGCAGATATTAATTCTGGACGAACCAACAGCAGTTCTAACTCCAGCAGAAGCAGATGAACTTGGGAATGTTCTGCGAAAAATAGCCGAAGATGGCCGAACAGTTGTATTCATAAGCCACAAATTACATGAAGTTACCGCTTTCTGCGATGAAGCAACAGTACTCCGCGGAGGCAAAACAGTCGCTTCTGCTTTAAAAGTAGAAGAAGTAAACGAAAGTGATTTAGCCGGCCTCATGGTCGGTTCGTCTCCCATGATCAGCGAGAGACCTCCTTATCAAGAGCCAGGTGAGGCGATGCTGATTATAGAAGGACTTGGAACACTGGACGATAGATTCCTCCCCGCAGTAAAGGACCTGAATTTGGCCATAAAAAGCGGAGAAATAGTAGGTATTGCGGGAGTTTCAGGTAACGGACAACGAGAAATGGCCCAAGCTATAGCTGGCTTAAGACCAATTACATCAGGGAAAGTGACTATCTCCGATGAAGACCTTACAAATGCTCCACCTTCAGAGCGCTTTGCTGCAGGGCTTGGTTATGTTCCTGAAGACCGGCTAGGAGTCGGCTTGGCTCCTCGCTTAACCGTCACTGAAAATGCAATTTTACGATGTTACAGAAGTTTAAGAAAAAGTATCTTTCTTGTTTCTGAACAGGCAGTGAACTATTGCAAAGAAATAATTGACCGATTTGGAGTAAGGACCGGACCGATAGATGAACCAATAGCTGGCTTATCAGGAGGGAACCTTCAAAGGCTTTTAGTTGGTAGAGAGTTAAGCGGAAACCCGAAAGTAGTCCTAGCGGCACAACCTACTCGAGGGTTAGACGTACAAGGTGTGAAAGCAATTCAAGATTTACTTATAGCTGAACGCGCCGAAGGAGTAGCAGTACTTTTGATTTCTGAAGACCTCGATGAATTGCTTACACTTTCTGATCGATTATTAGTCATGCATGAAGGAGAAATAATAAAAGAGTTTGATCCTACGACCGCTCATCGCCACGAAATTGGAGCTGCGATGGCAGGCAAAAGAGACGAATCATGAAACGTTTAGTGCTGGTTCGTCGAGAGCAATCACGTCGAGGAGGGCAACCTCTTTCATTCTTAATTGGTTTAGTAATTGCCTTATTGGCAGGAATACTGCTTCTGGTTGCTTCTGGCCATAATCCGCTAGAAATCTATGAACGACTATTCAACTCTTCCGTAGGCAGTTCCACCGCATGGGCTAAAACACTCAACCGCGCAGTTCCTCTTGGGTTAGCCGGGCTCGCCGTTGCAGTCGCTGGAAGCATGGGGTTATGGAATATTGGTGCTGAAGGTCAAATTCTCGCTGGAGCAATGATGGCAGCTTGGATAGCGCAAATAGGTGAAGGATGGGCTAGCCCATTGCTGATTCCTTTGATGCTCATTGCTTCCATTCTTGGGGGGGCGTTACTTGCATCTGGACCTGGTATCGCCCGAGCTCAGATAGGTGTAAATGAAATCATTACAACGCTTATGCTCAATGAAGTCGCATTAAGGCTTTTACAGTGGCTTATACACGGACCTTGGAAAGATCCTGAATCTCGAGGGTTTCCATTAGCCCCATTACTTACAGATGAAGCACGACTACCTAAACTTTTCGGAAGAGCTCATTGGGGCATAATTATTGCTTTTCTAGTCATAGCATTTTTTGGATTTGTAGTTAGTCGCACGGCATGGGGATACGAGTTGAAAGTTGCTGGCTCCTCAGGAGCAACCGCTCGCTATGCCGGTATCTCTTTAAATAAAAAAATCATTACAGTTATGGTGCTAAGCGGAGGCATAGCCGGTTTAGCAGGTGGCATTGAATTATCAGGAACTTCAGACAGGATTGTTGAAGGAGTATCAGGTGGCTATGGATTCGCTGGAATTATTGTTGCAGCACTAGCGTTAATGCGGCCTTCAGGAGTCGCTGCAGTTGCCCTTATCTTTGGTGCCGTGCAAGTCGGAGGTTTAAGTATCCAAACCCTAGGAGTCTCATCCTCTGTATCCACTATCCTTCAGGCCCTTATTCTTTTTGGAGCAATCGGAGCCGGAGTTTTCAATCGCTATAGCTTGAAAAGCGTAAAACGTGAGAAGAAAGGCGGTTCGACATGAATGAAGCATCAATGATCGGAATGCTTAGTACCACGGTCTCATTCGGCGCCCTTCTATACCTTGCATGCATAGGAGAACTCATCTCTGAAAAAGCCGGAGTCTTAAATCTAGGCGTAGAAGGAATGATGGCACTAGGAGCGGTAACGGGATTTCTCGTTGCCCTGAATACCGAAAACCCTTGGTTGGCCTTACTCGTCGCAATGATTGTTACTGCCGCATTTGCTTCAATCCACGGAATATTTACCGTCGTGCTAGGGGCGGAACAGGTTGTTTCAGGCCTATCACTTACTTTCTTAGGTTTAGGACTCTCCGCATTTTTTGGCAAGAGCGCTGTTGGTAACCCACCAGGGGCAGTTCTTTCAAATGTAGATTGGGGGCCGCTATCGGATATACCGTGGGTCGGACCGATTCTCTTCCAGCAGTCACCAATGGTCTATTTTGCACTTCTTGTTGGGCTTCTAACCTCATTCTTGCTAACTCGCACCAGCATCGGCCTCGCTCTTAGAGGAGCAGGAGAATCCGCTTCGACTGTAGATACAGCAGGCCACTCTGTAGTTAAAATACGGCTCGCCGCAGTCGCCACTGGCGGAGCTTTAGCAGGTGCAGCAGGCGCGTATTTGACCTTAAGTATTACTACCTCATGGCAAGACGGTGCTACAGCGGGACGGGGCTGGATTGCTGTAGCGCTGGTCATCTTTGGAGCTTGGAAACCAGGACGAGCAGCAATAGGGGCACTTTTATTTGGTGGCCTGCTAGCACTTAAGACACGCCTTCAAACATTCGGAGTTGATTTCTCACCAATCTTGCTCTCAATGATTCCTTATCTGCTGACTATTGGAGTGCTTCTAATTATCTCGATCAGAGCACGACACCGTCCATCAGCTTCACCAGCTGAAATCGGAAAGGTTTATCGACGGGAAGAACGGTAAGGGGCTTTATCGCTCAATTCCAGTTACAAGAGCAGCAACAGCAGAATCAGGATTTAAAGTACCTTCTTGATGGGAAGCAAGCACTCCGGCAAACCCGGAGGTTCCTGTGATACACGGGGAAATATTGGTGTGGCTATGAACGAGTTCATGTGCTTCAAGTAAAGTTTCTTCGTTCACACTCATAGGCCTACTTCCCATCTCCAATAGCGCCCATACGATCGGTTTCCAGTCATATACAACATCATCAAGAATTCCGGTAGCGACTGAAGCCGGATTTTCCCAAGCCCACATTGGCTCATCTCCATCCAAGCTTTCAAATGGATTCGCTGCAGAAGACACAATGTCAAAAGCTCTACTTAATGGAGAACACCCTTCAGATTGAACGCTATGCAGTACAGGTAGTTGTTTGAGAACACCTAGATTCAAAGAGGTGTATAAGGCTTGGATCACGCTGGAAGCAAGAGCTCCACCACCAACTTGGATAAAAAGATGCTCAGGAGCTTTTTGAGCATCTATCCAAGCATCAACTAGTTCAAACCCTAAAGTACGTCCGCCATCAATAGTGAAAATATTTTCTGTACCTTGACACCCAAAAGAAATAGCACCTTCCGCTACTGCTTCTCGTGACCTAAGGACGCAAGGGTCTCCTTCTTCATTTTCTTTTCGCTCACAAATACGTATATCTGCATCTAGGTTGGAAAGATGATCAAGAATTGAAGTGTCCGCCCAAACCGGAACATGAACAATTAAAGGTCGATTAACCGCCCGAGCCACTACAGCTGCTCCAAGAGCAGCATTGCCACATGATGCTATTGACAGAGGGGTAGTCGATGGAACTTCATCTATCTCAAGATGAAGAGCCAACCCAAATAAGTGCCGTGCCTTGTGGCTTCCTGAAACATTCTCAGTTTCATTCTTAATCCAAAGATCGCCTGTTCTGCCAATAGCAGAACTCAGATCAGAACAATTTTCAAAAGGCGTTTGGTTAAAACCTGTTCCATCAACTTCACCAATTGAATTGTTTAGCCGATTAACCAACTGGATGAAATCTCTATCAGCGAAACCTTTTTCGACAGCGTTCTTGTATGACCATAAAAAACTTCGAAATTTTATGAAGGGATTTTGTTGATCAGATGTTGTTTCTGGTTCCGCAGTAGGCCATAGAGCTCCGGCAGGAGAACCCAGCCACCCATGGTTTTCAGATAACGGAGTCATCTACCAGCTAGCACTCCTGTTTGACTATTGAACTCTTGAATCAATTCATCCCATGCTGGAGCCAAGGTCTGCAAATGTTCCCAAACGTTTTGTTCCCGCCGTATCTCAAAATCAGAAAATTCAATGCCTTGTTGTTCAACCCAGGTGTAATAGCCAAGATTGAAGATACGGTTCTTCCCAATTTCGTCAAGGACCTCAACGTCATTGGTGTCTACTCCTCGCAGATGTTCTTCAACTGCGACTGAAGCATCCTCTGAACTAAAACCATTCACATAACGGCTAGCAGCCATCGCTTCACGTTCGCTGGCATACAATTCTGCTCCATCTGTAGCAACCGTAACAATCGCATCGTCGGCGCCAAAGCCCAATGTTTTAGCCGTTTTTATAGCTGCCAAAACATTGCAGATACCAGACAACCCAAAGTGGCCGAGCTGGCTAATAATTGAAGGATTTACTCCTAAATCGCTTAGATAGGCGAGTCCTTCAGGTGAATTAAAAACAACCCCAAGTTCGTCACAAGCCCGATCGCTTATTCCAACAACAACATCAGTATTTGTCACATTATGAATTAATGGAATGTGCTTATCTCCAATGCCTTGAATATTGTGCTCCCCGAAACCGTTGTACAGCATGGTCGGGCATTCTAAAGCCTCAACAGCTACTATTCGAGCGCCATATTCCGATTTAAGGCGTTCACCGGCAGCTAGAGTCCCAGCCGATCCAGAAGCAGCAACAAATGCTGACAAATTCAAACCAGGGTGGCTCTCTGCCAGATTCAAATACAAATGTTCAAGAGCGCGACTAGTTACTTCGTGATGCCCGATGTGGTTAGAGAATTCGGAGAATTGATTAAGAATAAAGTTCCCAGGATCTTTTTCAAGTTCGTTGCAGGCATCATAAATTTCTTTTACGTTACTTTCCGAACCAGTGGTTTTTATGACGTCTTCAGGATTAGCAATCCACTCATCAAGCCACTCAAATCGCTCCCTGCTCATGTTTTCTGGAAGAACAGCTACGCCTCGGCAACCCATTAATCGTGAGATAGCTACGCCTCCTCGAGCGTAATTTCCAGTTGATGGCCATATCGCTCTATGAGTGGTTGGATCGTATTGCCCCGTCACCACTCTTGGGACTAAACAGGAGTAGGCGGCTAGAACTTTATGCGCTCCAATCATTGGGAAACGGTTACCAAAAGCAACAATGATGGGGGAGTCAATACCTGTTATTTCGCTGGTCAGAACAACGTGGTCTGGAATATCAACGAATTCTCCGTGAAAATCGTTGTACCAATGAACCCGATAAAGATTCAACGGATCGGCAGCATTTCGATCCACTTCCTTGAGATCTGAGCGAATTGAATCAGGAATTTCACTTGGGTTCGCTAGCTGAGAGAAAGTAGGTAAAGCTATTCCGCGTTCCTTAAACCTTTGAACACTGCGTTGATAGCGTTGATCGTCAATAATTTCGGTATGTAGACCGAAACGGGATAAATCAAAGGAATCTGAATTAAAGGTGGGAACTTCAAAGGAGCCCACACCAACATTTGTACTGCTACTACTCATAACTCGCAGGCTAGCGCCTGCTTCTTGACAAAATGTTGAAATCCCTAGTTGATTGAGTTCAATTCCTCATAAATATTGATGAAAATCAAGGGGGGTGACACAAAATAAGGGTTAAGTAATGCGAGACTAGAAAAATGGCTAGATGGATTGCACAAGTGATGACAAGCCTTCTGTTGGCGGCGATTATTGGCTTACTCATCTCAGGAACAGCCGGAGATTCAGATAACCCAACAGTCACACAACTAGTGATACCAGCGACTACAACTACGATTCCCGTTGAAACAACTACTACAGTCGCAACCCCTGATACCACGACAACGACCAGTACAACAAGCACTTCGACTACTACTACAACAACAGCTGTTCCTGCTTCTACAACTACAACTACAACAGCGCCACCTATTGATGAAGAAGCAGTTTTATTGGCGTCATATCCTTGGGGCCCTAGCGACGAAGCAGTGATTCTTCAGACCGTCCTTGGAGTAACTGCCGATGGATGGTATGGAGGAGGAACCCGTAACGCTCATTTAGCTGAACTTGAAGCACGAGGTCTCAACGCAGCGAATGTTCCTCCTGTTCCCACTACGACGACAACGACGCCACCACCAACAACAACTGTTGATTCAGGTCTTCCTGACCTTTCTTATCTTCCGAGTTCAACTTTGCAAGCAGCAGCTACCGCTTTTGGGGCTCCTTGCCTATCTGATGGAATTTTGACAGATTGTCCAGCGAGTGTTTTAGCAAACATTGATGCTATTTTGGCTCTACTAGGAGTATGAGCAGTAAGACAGTATGAGTGAAGAGCCGATAGCTAAAAACACTGAACTAAGTTCTGAGTATCCCATAGGAGATTTCTTCTCTTTAGAAAATATCATTGAGGATGGTCAGAACGGATGCCGGATAGTCATCAATGGCAACCACCTCAACCCGCATGGCGCTTTACATGGCGGCGTTATGTTCACCTTGATTGATCAAGCAATGGGCATAGCAACAATGCGAGCAATTCAAGCAGATCAAATTTGCACAACTCTAGAAATCCAAGTTCGGTATTTGAAACCTGTATTTGAAGGAGAAGTTGAAGTACAAGCTTCAGTACTCAAATCAGGGAAAAGATTCGTTCAACTTGAAGCACGAGCTACTTCAGGGTCTGAATTGGTGGCTTACGGAACAGGTTCGTTCGCGATCCTAGATAGACCTAAGCACTTATAAAGACTAATGGCGCTTGTTTTAGCGCTCTTTAAATAAGAATGCGCCAGTTAGATGCTGGTATCCACCAAACTGGACAAATGGCATCAGGGACTAGTTCACGGAAAGGCATGAGCCTCAAACAAGTCTTGGTCCCCTCAATTGATGCTCAACAAAGGTTTTTCGCTCTTGTTTTAGGAGTAGTAGCTGCTTCATTAGGGGGACTCTTCTTAGCAAGGGCTGAGGTAAAACTGGACGAACTTCCTGGACTGCTAATGCTGATCCCTGGAGCTATCGCTTTACGCGGAAACATATTTGGCGCCATGGGTAGTCGTCTTGGAACAGCGGTACATGCCGGAACGTTTCGACTTAACCTTCGGAAAGATGGAGTTGTAGGTCAAAACCTAATAGCTGCAGCAATCTTAACTTTGTTACTGAGTGTGGTACTCGCCGTCATAGGCAGAGGGGCAGTAAGCCTTTTTGGAATTGTTTCCACGATGAGTCTTGGAGATTTCATCGTAATTTCAACACTTGGCGGAGTTTTAGCATCTGCAGCAGTGGTTCTAATCACTTTGATTCTAGTTGCTGGTTCTGTTCGTTATCGATGGGACCTAGACAACGTAACTTCTCCTTTAGTCACAGCATTTGGGGATTTAGTTACGGTACCTGCGTTACTTCTGGCAGCAAATCTCATATCCAACTCATCTTCAGTCAATCTTTTAGCCACTCTTATAGTGATAATCGTTTTGGCAGGAACTCTTCTGATGTGGAGATTAGGGGAGAGTGATCTTCACCAAATAATTAGACAATCAATCCCAGTTCTATTTTTTGCAATACTGATAGATGTTGCAGCAGGAGTAATTGTTGAAAAAAGAATTACCGATTTACTGACATCAAAATCAGTTCTTATCATGTTGCCGGCATTTCTAGCGACAGCAGGAGCTCTTGGGGGGATTCTTTCAAGCCGCCTTTCGACACAATTTCATCTAGGGCTAGATGACGCAACACCGATACCGAGTCGAACCAGCGCAAGAAATATCCGATCTCTTATCGCAGTAGCAGTACCAGTGTTTATTTCTGCAGCGGGCGCTGCTCATATCCTCGGAGTAATAACCAGCCAAAATGCTCCCGGATTCTGGCAGCTAGTTTTGATTGCATTATTGGGTGGCTCTTTAGCGATAATTATGGTTACTGTCATTGCCTACTACTCAACAATGGCTGCTTTCCGATTCGGACTAGACCCCGACACTTATGGAATACCGATGGTTACGTCCTCTCTAGATTTAGTAGGAGCATTCACTCTTGTCATAGCGATGGTTGTAGTGGGGGTCGCATGAAAAATTTAAATTTTGTTCAAAACATAAAGTTTTTTTACACCCGACACGTTGTTGGGTTTAGCATTAATCGACAACCTCAAGTGAGGAAATATGGAAGATAAACCACGAACTTTAAGAGCCATGTTGGCAGAAGCAAAGGACACATCAGAACTGATGGTGGACCTCGCTTATGCAGCATTGTATTTTGATGACCCGGACATGGCAGAAGAAGTTGACGAGCTTGAAGCCCAGATGAATGAACTTGTGCACGATATGAGGGCAGTATGCGTCCTCGCAGCTCGAAGTTCACGTGAAGCTGAAGGAATGTCTTCGGTGCTACAAGTCGTATCTTCAATAGAGAGAATGGCTAATGATGCCGTTGATATCGCACGAATAGTTTCAAAGCGACTAGGAATCCCGCATCAATTGGTAGCCGACCTTTCTGACGCAGAGGAAGTCTCTCATAGAGTTCTTGTAAGCGAGGGTTCGCATATGGCGCATCGACCATTATCGGCTCTTGAACTAACAGTTCAAGCTGGGATGAGCGTGATGGCAATACGTAGAGGCCGGCAGTGGATTACCGACGTGAATGGAGAAACAGTCGTAGTTCCAGATGATGTGCTGTTCCTTAGAGGATCACCAGATGGCATCACCCGACTACGCGAGTTAGCTGCTGCACCGGTCTGGGAGCCACCTAGAGCAGAAGATCAGCAAGCTGTTACAGACCTAGATAGAGCAGTTGATGTGCTCGTAGAAATGAAAAATCTTTCAGAAACTGCTGTAGGGCTGGCTTACAGCGCACTCGTGCTAGCAGATCGTGGACTAGCCGCAGAAGTGTGCCATTTAGAAGATCGTCTAGACGAGATGAAAGAGAATCTTGAACTTTGGGTTCTTCGATCAGCAGGAGATGACATAGACCCGGGAGCATTAAGAGGGCTCCTTCACTTAGCGGAAGCTGCGGAAGATTTAGGAGATCAAGCCCAGTCCATGGTATGGCTTATCGAAAAAGAAGAAGAACTTCATCCAATTCTCGGAATAGCTCTAGGGGAAACCGATGAAGTGGTCGTCCGCTATCCAATTGCACCAGGGTCAACAGCGGACGAAGCGACACTTTCAGAATTACGTTGGAATATTGAACCTGGATTTACTGTCTTGGCGATTCGACGCGGCGGCAGATATGTGTACCGCCCTAGAGGCAGAAACACTCTTCTAGCCGGAGACGAAGTTATTGCTAGCGGTCCAGACGAAGGCTGCACAATGTTGGCACGCATGTGCGGCTGGTTACTAAGAAATGACGAAGAAGGGGAAGATCAACTAGAGCCAATTTAACTTTGGCTTATTTCTTCTTCTTAGGCTCTTCTCCGGTAAATAGTTCAGCAATCGCTCCAAGCGACCCCATAGTTGAACTCATTTCCGCTGGAAGGAAAATCTTCGTAGCTTGACCATCAGCTACAGTTCCTAACGCCTCAAGGTATTTGATAGCTATCAGATCTGGTGTCGGATTCCCATCATGTATGGCCTGATAAACGCTCCGTATAGCTTCGGCTTCACCTTGAGCAACCGTGTCTTGTCGGTAACGCTCAGCATCAGCAACAGCTTGGATAGCTTCGGCCTCACCTTGAGCTCTTAGGATCGATTCTTGCTTGACCCCCTCTGCTTCAAGGATTGCAGATTGCTTTTCTCCCTCAGCTCTAGTGATCTCAGCTTGCTTAACACCATCGGCTTCGGTCACTACCGCTCGACGAGTTCTTTCAGCTTTCATTTGCTCGTGCATAGCATCCATGACGTCTGCTGGTGGATCAATACGTTGGATCTCAACACGTACAACTCGTACACCCCATTTATCAGTGGCGTCATCAAGCACTTCACGCAAAGAAATATTAACTGTGTCACGTGAAGTTAAAGCTGCGTCAAGAGACATGTCTCCGATCACATTACGCAAATTTGTTTGCGCCAATTTTGTTATTGCCATAACGAAATTAGCAACGTTGTAAATCAGCCTTTGAGGGTCAGTCGGTTCATAGTAGATAACCGCATCCACAGTGACGGTTACGTTGTCTTTTGTTATTACTTCTTGGGGAGGAACATCAACAACTCGTTCCCTCATATCTACTTTGGTAACAGATTGAATAATTGGAATAACGAACTTCAGCCCTGGGTCGTAAGTTGACTTGTAACGACCTAGTTGTTCAACAACACCTTTTTGGTAAGGGCGAATAATTTTGATTCCTACTGCCATCCAGATAAACAAGAGAGCGGCGAGAACGGCTAATACGATTATTCCTGAATCCATTATGAATTTCTCCTTAGATATTTGTTTTTAATTTTCGATTGGCGAGACAACTGCTCGAGTTCCTTGTATTTCTATAACTTTGATTGTTGTTCCTATTTGCAGTGTTTGTCCATCCGGAGTTTCTGCAGCCCAACTTTCGCGACCAATTCGTACTGTTCCGAGGGTTTCTGCGCCTGGTTCAATGAGGCTTGTTACCGTTCCTGTTTCCCCAATTAAACGCGCAGCTCCTACACCTATTGGGTTCTCTCCTTGGTTTAGTTTCCTTACTACGGGCCTTAGGGCAATGAATAAAGCAGCAGAAACACCAATGAACGCAATCCATTGCGGGGCATCACCTAAGCCCGCAAAAGCCAATATGGAAGCAACGACAGCGCCACCTGCAAAAGGAAGCATGAAGACGCCTCCAGCGACAATTACTTCACCTAATAAAAATACGCCAGCTGCGCCTAGCCATATCCAACGCCAAATTTCAGGTTCCATACCTCTATCTTACTACTGCTTTTAAGATTCTTTCGTTCAGGTCATCTGTTTTAGTGATCTGGGGCGCTACTGTTTCAAGCCATGTCTGAAAAACCATTACGTCTTCTAACCGTTCATGCTCACCCAGATGATGAAGCCTCTAAGGGAGCATCCACAATTGCGCGCTATAGCGCAGAGAGTGCTCGCTCAGTTTTGGTTTGTTGCACAGGGGGAGAAGCTGGCGACATTTTGAACCCTGCATTACAAAACCCAGAAACTGAAGAAAATTTACCCCAAGTCAGGGCTGAAGAATTATCACTCTCAGCGAAAATAATCGGCTATAACCGAGTGGTTATGTTGGGCTATCGGGATTCAGGAATGCCGGAAAGTGAACATAACGACAACCCAGAAGCATTTATGAATGCCCCGTTTGATGAAGCGGTAGGAAAACTTGTGGCAATCATTCGCGAAGAAAAACCTCAAGTTATTGTTACTTATCCGGATGAACGAAAAGGGTATAACCACCCTGATCATCTGATGGTTCATGACATTTCACTTCCAGCCTTTGAAGCCGCAGGAGACCCGGAGAAGTATCCTGATTTAGGAGAACCATGGCAACCCTCAAAACTTTACGAGACTGTATGGTCGCGTGCGAGAATTGAAGGGCTGCATAAGAAGTTTCTAGAACTGGGCCTTGAATCTCCATACGATGAATCTTGGTTTAAGAGAAGATCTCAAGATCATCGAATCACTACTCGAATAGACATCTCGGATTGGTGGGAAATTCGTGGACAAGCGTTGCGAGCTCATGCCACTCAGGTAGATCCAGATTCACCTTTCTGGTTTGGATTGCCAGACGAACACGCTCGCACAGTTCATCCGTTTGATGACTATGTCTTAGTGCGGTCTGTCGTAGGAGACATCCAAGACGGAGTATTTGAAGACGACCTTTTTCAAGACATCAGAGAGTGACTTAGGGAGATCAAACAATGGCGGTATTTCTTTCAGAAGAGTGGTTAAAAGAATTTGCAGAAACGAACTCCAATTTGCCCGAACAGAAGAAGATTGATGGAAGGGTCAAGTTTGTTGTTACTTCTACTCCACTTGGAAAAATTCAGTTTTGTTTGAAGATTGTTGGCGGAAAAGTGCAAGAGTTAATCTCTGGGGCCAGTAAAGATAACGATGTGACAGTTACTTTCCGGTATCCCGATGCAGTCGCTTGGTTTAAAGGGGAGTTAGATACAGACCTTGCTTATATGAATGGCCAGTGCAAATTTGAAGACGATTACACCCGGTTTATGTATCACCTTAGACCCGTATTTTCAAGCGATATGTGGGTAACTAACTTAGAAAATCTTGCGTCGAACACTCAATTTGAATAATTAAGGGATCTGTTCTCGTCAAGTTTATTTCAACGCCTGATATACGCTCGTGGTTAATTCACGTCGAATGGGGTAGTAACTAGACGGCATGAATTGAGTCATAAAAATACAACTGATCTTCTCAACTGGATCAACCCAGAATCTGGTGCTCGCAGCACCACCCCAAGCAAACTCGCCGACAGTTCCAAGACCAGCATTTGCAGCAGGATCCATTAAAACCGAGAAACCTAGACCAAATCCCATTCCGGCTAGTGCCGTTTCTGAGAAAGTCGATTGTCCTACTTCATTAAGTAGTTTTCCGTGAGGAAGATGATTCATAGTCATCAGCTCTAGCGTCCGGCGTCCAATTATTTGTTCCTCTCCAAAAGCCCCAGCATTTAAGAGCATGTTGACGAATTTTTGATAATCGTTTGTCGTAGAGATAAGCCCGCCTCCACCTGAAAGGAAAAGACGTTCCTTTAGATAGGGGCTATCTTCTGCAGGGTCAATTCTTTCAAGGGATCTATCATTTCCTAAAATGTAATTAGAAGTAAAGCGATCAACTTTGTCATCAGGCACAAAGAACCCCGTATCTTCCATGCCTAAGGGCTTGAAAATATTTACTTCGAGGTATTCATCTAGGCTGCAGCCCCCAATGACTTCGATAAGTCGACCGCAGACATCTGTAGACATGGAGTAGTTCCAAGCCGTCCCTGGATCAAAAAGGAGAGGAAGACCACCAAGACGGTCTATTCCTTCTTCTAGAGAAACATTTGCCCTTCCTTCTTTCTCAGTTAAAGGCCCCCCAAGTTTTTGATCACGGTACATCTGGTCAAGATTATTTTGGAAATGAAATCCATAAGTTAAACCTGAGGTATGAGTGAGAAGGTCGCGGATTGTCATGACGGTTTGTGCTGGTCTTGTTTCCGGCTTGAGCAGTGATCCTCCTAAAAGAACAACAGGATTTTTAAACGAAGGTAAAAATTTCTCAACGGGATCTTCCAGAAGAAATTTTCCTTGTTCGTACAATTGCATGAGAGCGATTGAAGTAATCGGCTTAGTCATTGAGTAAATTCGAAAAATTGAATCATCACCAAGAGGCTTACTTGACTCAATGTCCGCCATTCCTGTGGTGTGGCGTAAAACCACGTCTTCTTCTCGAACTATTTGAACCTGGGCACAGGGCAACTTTCCTTCGTCCACATAACGTTCGCAAAGATCCACCACTCGGTTTAATCTTTTTAGGCTGAATCCAGAATTCACAAAGACTCCTTATCTCAAGAACTGTTGGTTCAGGTAACCCTATCTCTGCTGAACGTTGGAAGTTAAATGGGGCATCAGCAGGTTTGTAGGTGCTATTTGATTCTGAACAAGGCATCCTCAAGCAATGACCGCAAAGCAATATCTAACCGAAACTCTTCGAAAGGGCGGCACTGAATTTGAGTGGATACTTCCCCTTACTCAAGATGAGTGTTCTAGCACTGGCAATTTATTTGGAGGAACTGGGCTCGCCGCTGCAATTCGAGTGCTTGAATTCGAAGCGCATCGACCCCTCGTTTGGATCACCGGACAGTTTGTCTCGCATGCGAAAGCAACTGAAGAACTTACATTCCAAGTCGAATTAACTGCTGTTGGTCATAATTCAACTCAAGCTCGTGTAACTGGAAGAGTTGATGAACGTGAGGTTATATCCGCATTCGCAACACTTGGTAAAAGAGACGTTGATAAATCAGGTGTTTGGGCTGTACCTATTGAAGCTTCACCGCCACTAGATTGCCCAATATTTCCGAGTCGTGACGGAGTGCGCTCAGTTTCCAACAATCTTGAACGCCGCTTAGTAAAAGGGCGATCAAAATCTGATGATCCACCTGTTGAAGACGGACGAGTAGCTATGTGGGTAAGAGTTCCAGAAGGTATTCATGTGGATCCGGCTTTTCTTGCTGTTTTAGGGGATTATGTTCCCTGGGGAGGAAGAGATGCTGTCGGTGGAGGTGTAGGAGGAGGGCGCAGCCTGGACAACACTCTTCGTGTCGTCAATCCAGTCCCAACCGATTGGATTCTTGTTGATGTGAGAATCGGAAGCCTTACGCATGGATATGCACATGGCACCGTCCACCTTTGGTCCGAACAGCGTGAGTTGTTGGCTACAGCGAGCCAGACCTGTCAGTATCGTTCGCTTGGTTGAACGATTAAGTATTTTTCATGCGAAGATAGAAGAAACATAATCCAAATCAACAGGACGTAATAAAATGTCGCCATACGGTTTAACAATCCCACTTCCAGGCCCTTTACATAGCCAACAAGATTTCTACCGTGAATTAGTGGAGCTTGGTTATACCGATGTCTGGTCCGCAGAGTCAAATGGTGCTGAAGGCTTAATCCCTCTCGCGCTTGCTGCAGCGTGGGCTCCAGAGTTGCGCTTAGGAACAGCGATCCTTCCTGCTTATACACGCAGCCCTGCACTGATGGCTCAAAGCGCGGCAACAATGGCTGACGCAGCTCCTGGAAGAGTGGCATTTGGTATAGGTTCATCCTCAAACGTCATTGTTGAAAATTGGAATGGGGTGCCATTTGAAGAGCCCTATAAGAGGGTGCGAGACACCGTACGATTTCTCAAAGATGCCCTTTCTGGAGAGAAAGTTACTGAAGATTATGATTCATTCAGCATCAAAGGCTTTCGCCTCGGAATTGTCCCAGAACAACCCCCGAAACTTCTGGTAGCCGCATTACGCGAAGGCATGCTTCGCCTAGCTGGCCGAGAAGCAGATGGCGCCATAGTTAATTGGCTATCGCCAGACGATGTAACTACGGTTGCTGGGATAGTCAATGAACAAGGTCCAGATAGAGAAGTCGTTGCACGAATCTTTGTTTGTCCCAGCGAAGACCGAGAAGCAGTAATTGCTGGTGGACGCTATACCTTGGCGGCGTATCTGAATGTCCCTGTGTACAAGGCGTTTCATCAATGGCTTGGAAGAGGGGACTTATTAGGTGCACATTGGGAAAGGTGGGATGCAGGTGATCGACAAGGCGCCCTTGGCGAGATCCCAGAATCTGTCGTAGACGATTTGATTGTTCACGGAAGCCCAGATCAGTGTCGGGCTCGAATATCTCAGTACATGCAAAATGGGATCACAACTCCAGCTCTTGCAGTTATGCCTTTTGGAGGAATAGACCCGATAGAGGCAATTCGATCTTTGGCCCCTGTTGAATAATTTTTTAAAAAAAACCTAAACCCGTAACGCGTAACGCGTTTACCTGGTCTATGGTGAGAGTATTGATAGATAAAACTAAAGGTAAGGAGTAGACGTGACTGAAACATTGGACTCGATAAAGATAGACGAGTTAAAAGCTGTCATTGACCGAGGCCTAGGTTCCACAAAAGAACGTCAACTTATGGCAGCGTCTGAGGTAGCAGATTTGTTATTAGATATACGACTCTTGCTTGCAGCGGATGAAGTAGAGCTAGAAAACTCTCCGTTGAACTAATTTTTATCTAAATCGAATCAGTTTTCGTATTACTTTTCCAAGCGTCAATCCGATACCCGCGCCAACTATCACATCACTAGCGTGATGAATTTTGACGTGAATACGAGATACAGCAACTACAAATGCTGCGCCAAACCAAAGAGGTTTCACTCTGGAACGTTCGCTAAGAAGGCTTGCTGCCATAAATGCGGCTGAAGCGTGTCCGGAGGGAAAACTGCTTGTTAAAGGTTGCCTTAGATTATGCGGTCTTTCTTCGTCCTGAGTCGGGCGTTCTCGACTATAAACGGATTTAATGATTCCATTGACTAAAGCTGATTCCACTCCAAGTGCTAAAGCAAGTCGAACAGCATCCTTTTCGCCCTTGCGTCTGGTTAGGCCCTGAGTGAGTCCTAAAATATGCCAGATAAGGCTAAAGTCTCCCAGTTCGCTTGCAGTATAAAACAGTCGATTTAGTACAGGGTTCTCGCGTAATGGCTCCCAAGCGCGTTCAACAGTTTCATCAATTTTTTCTCCGAAAGAACCTAGTGGGTGGCCGTTAGAGAAGTCGTTGCTGTTTTCAGAGAGATCGCTTTTCTCTGAAGGAAAAATTTGGTGTACTTCCGCCATCCCATAAGGGTACGTGAAATTAGTGTTTAACCCGGTCTGTGTAAGCCCCTTGTCGCCGAAAAATACCTTTTTTCCAGCGTTTTGGGGTAAATAAAAGCGCTCTAGGGTAATCCTCAAACATCCATCGAACGAAGTTGTTTCGTGTCCATTTTGTAGAAGTAGCAACACTGAGAGCACAACGAGTTGCTTTTGGATGGCTAAGAATTTTTTGAAGAATGAGGGACATTCGATGATCAGAAAATAATTCCTGAGCAACTGATCTCTCGTATCTTTTAGCAATTTTGGCTACTTGATCTTCTTTTAGGACCGCTTCACCTGCAAGAATTCCTGTTAGTAAAGCTTGACCGATCCCTTCTCCGGTAAGCGTGTCTGCTGCTGCCGCTGCATCCCCGGTAAATAAAACAGGACCATGTGATAGAGGTGTAGAGTTCACACGAGCCGGTATTGGCCATGCCGTATGGCGACCTTCGGGCTCAAACTCGTCGCCAAGCACTTCTCTTATGTTCGGCCTATTAAGCAGATCTTTCCAGATTTGTCCCGTTTCACCTACTGAGATCTGGCCGTCCCTTAAGACCCCAAAACCTATGTTTGCCCTTCTTTCGCTGAGAGGAAAACTCCATACATAACCAGGGAGAAGGTCGGGTTCAAACCAAACGTGTAGCTTGTCTGCTGCTGGACCGACATTTTTGAAATATTGACGGAAGGCATGCCACTCTCCCCGGTAGTTGTTTGTTGAAAGGCCCAAAAGACGTCGGGTAGGTGACCACATGCCATCAGCAGCAATTACTGATTTAGCCTCTACCGTTCCTAAGCCGTCAATCGACATGGTGGCTTTGTCTGATTTGATAGATATTGACTCCAGCCCGTGTCCTTCATATATGGCAGCACCGTTAGCTGATGCAATTTTCAAAAGAGCTTGATCGTAATCAAAGCGAGGAACTACAGCAGCGTAGATGCCTGGATTATGAGGAAGATTGCAAAGTGAAGAACGACTATCGCCCCAATGAAGAATTGCCTCGTTGATGTCTTTCCAATTTTTTACTTCTGAAGGTATAAGACCAAGAGTTTCACCCAGTCTCAATGCGAGAGTAGTAAGTCCGTCTCCACAGCATTTGTCTCGAGGAAATTTAGCTTTATCGAAAACAGCAACAGACCTTCCGGATTTAGCAAGAGTTATAGCTGCAGCAGAACCAGCAGGGCCTCCACCAATAATCGCAATATCAATTTGCATGAGAGCACAGGTTAGTGCCCATTTCTCTTTAATTTGCTTCTGTAGTTGTAGTTGTAGTTGTAGTTGTAGTTGTAGTTGTAGTTGTAGTTGTAGTTGTTGTAGTAGTTGTTGGGGTGTAGTTCGGGCATCTGGGATCTAACTCAATAGGTTCTTCTAATTCTTCATCAATTAAACAGGCCGAAGGATCCGAGAGAGTTCCATCACAGTTGAGCCCCTCAGGACGATATTGTGCTTGGATATAATCAATCGTTGTTTCTCCAGTATCCAGCCAAGTCCGGCTACGCTCAGTTTCAACAGAGGTGCATTCTTCTCCTATTTGTTCAGTCGTTTGACCTGTTTGTTCACCTGTCACCCATGGCTGAGAGTAAAGCTGCGCCGTAACCGAATCTGGAGTAACGGAAGTCCAGATCACAATGGGGTACGGAGTGATATTTGTGAACTCCAAATCTGGCCAACCCCAAGAGATAGTTGCCTCTCGACCATAGGGATACCTTTGAAAATATATTGAGTGGCTTTTGTACTCTTCGAAATTTAAACCTGCGAAGAAAGCAGCGTTGAATAACGTTGTTGCAAACTGAGAAATGCCTCCACCTACCGCTTGTATAAGAACTCCGTAAACGATGGCGCCGTCTTCAACGAACCCATTTTCTAACGTACGCTCACCGACATGTTCGTTTAGAGAGAACGCCTCTTCGGGTTGTACTACTACACCTCTAGTAAGTTCAGCTATACGGTGAATATTGGTTACTCGCGGCCTACCAGAAGGATAATAGGTAGTGAACTCTCCAACCAGATGGGTGGCACCAGTGGAATCTATCCATTCATTGCCACGGTCTCTCTCAATAGGAGACAATTCAATGGTTGTATGACTTTTCCCATCGGTTAAAGCAGCGGTTATAAGGTCTATGTCTGCTTGACTACAACAAATCAGATCGGGTGCACCTCCCGTAATTTCAAGCAAACCATCTTCACTTGCGCTAAGCCACACGTCTGACCCTTCAATAAAAATGTCTCCATATGCTTGATCTAACGAAGATCTGATGGTTTCTTCATTAAATTGTGGAGTTAAGCCTTCTAGACGCAACCAAGTTCTGACTTCATCAGGAAAAAAAACAACCGGTCCAGCAGCACTTAATGTAAGAAAACCTTCTGAAGAAAGATTATTCAAGTCAATTACTGCTTGTAGTCGGTCATCTTGAGAGAGAGTGGTTGTTGGAATTGGATCTTCAGTCGTATCAAACGTTTCAGAGGTAGTTTGAGGTAGAGGAAGTAAAGAAATATGAGGCTTCCTACTAGACCCAGTAGAAATTAGGGTCAAGCCTAAAGCAATAGTTAACAAGGAAGCAAAAGTAATCAGGATGCTACGCCATCGGCTCTTTGACGATGAAGACCACCGTTGACCTTGGCGTTTTAACACAAGGCTTACCGTAGCGCTTTAACCGGATCAGAAAGAGTCAGAACAGTTTCAATACGTTAGATTCAATCCCTCTTAATTCGTTGTAGTCAACCACCAGGCATTCAATTCCTCGATCTTCAGCCAGCACTCTGGCCTGTGGCTTTATCTCTTGAGCTACGTATAGGCCTCTTACTGGGCTTAACTCAGAATCTCTATTTAGGAAGTCGAGATATCTTGTAAGTTGCTCAACTCCATCTATTTCTCCTCGTCGCTTTACTTCAACAGCTACCGTGCGGTCTTCTGCATCTTTACAAAGAAGATCAACAGGGCCGATCTCTGTAAAAAATTCTCGACGGATTAGACGAAACCCCTTTCCCATCACAGAAGGCTCTGCAGCAAGTAACTCTTGAATGTGGGCTTCAACCCCATCCTTTTGAAGACCGGGGTCACTACCCATTTCAAAGGAGCTGTCACTTATCACTTCTAATAGAGAGATTGTGAGTAGTTCTCCTTTTGGGTTTGAGACTTTCCATTCATTTTCCTCCTCAACGAGACGGTTGGGGGCATTCATCCAGTTCAGAGGCTTATAGGCGCCGCCATCGGCATGAATAGCGACACATCCATCCGCTTTTACCATTATTAACCGAATGGCTTCCGGTAGATGTGCAGAAAGACGACCCTCGTAATCAACGGTGCATCGAGCTATTACCAAACGCATCAGACACCCATGTCGTTACGTAAGACATTCAGAATTGATTCAGATAAAGCTGGATGACAAATCAAGAGATCAGGTAACCACGGATCCGGGTTGTTGTATGACAACAAAGATCCATCAATTCGTGAAACATGAAGACCAGCGGCCAAAGCAACCGCGGCTGGAGCACAGTTATCCCACTCATATTGACCTCCAGAATGAAGATAAATATCGGCTTCTCCTCGAACTACTGCCATAGCTTTTGCTCCGGCAGAACCCATTTCAATCATTTCTCCGCCCAAGGTTTGGCAAACTAACTCAGACTCACTTGGTGGCCGAGAACGACTGATAGCAATTCTTGGGGATTCTGGAACAAGGTCAAGAGATCTACTCCTCAAATTGTCTGCAGTGGACAAAGTTAGATCTAAAGCGGGGAGAGCCACTGCTCCAACAACTGGTTCTCCATTGATTGCCAAAGCGACGTGAACTGCCCAATCGGTACGCGGCGGGTCACTGTATTCCCTCGTCCCATCAACAGGGTCAATAATCCATACGCGTTGAGTGTCTGAACGATCTGGATGCACCGGATGGGCAGTTCCTTCCTCGGAAAGAACTGCATCGTCTGGACGGAATCTAGACAAAGCGTCCATCAAAAACTCATGAGACCGTTGATCTCCTATGTCGCCCAGTGTTGAAAAATCATTGTCTAAAGATGAATTACGTTGATCAAGTAACAGTTGACCAGCGCGAGTAGCTAGATCCACAGCAAGTAAATGGTCATTACGTTCTACCTTCAAGAGTGACCATCTTAGATGGACAGGGTTAGCATGATGTATAGAAATATAAGACTTTGGAAAGAAATCATGAGTATCACAACATATGAACTCAATCATTTAGATCATTTGGAAGCTGAAGCAATCCATATCTTTCGTGAGGTTGCAGCAGAATTTGAACGCCCATGTCTAATGTTTTCTGGCGGAAAAGACTCCATCGTGATGCTTCATCTTGCTGCAAAAGCTTTTTGGCCTGCTCGACTACCATTTCCAGTCATGCACGTTGACACTGGTCATAATTTTCCGGAGGTGCTGGCGTTTCGAGATCAACGAGTCCAAGAATTAGAAGCACGACTCGTGGTCGCTTCCGTGCAGAAATCAATAGATGAAGGAAGGGTCGTAGAAGAAACAGGACCTCGTGCAAGTCGGAATCGTTTACAAACAACGACTCTGTTAGATGCCATTGAAGAACATCGCTTTGACGCATTATTTGGGGGCGCTCGTCGCGATGAAGAAAAAGCACGAGCAAAGGAAAGGGTTTACTCTTTTCGCGATGATTTTGGACAATGGGATCCAAAAAATCAACGACCTGAATTGTGGAATCTGTATAACGGTCGAATACGACAAGGTGAACATATTCGAGTGTTCCCAATATCGAATTGGACAGAATTAGATATTTGGCAGTATATAGCTAGGGAAAATGTTGAAATACCACAAGTCTATTTTGCACACGAACGACCAGTATTTTCTCGCGATGGCATGTGGTTAGCTGATTCAGAATTTGTGACTCGAACTGAAGACGAAGTAGTGGTCACTCGAAAAGTTCGCTACAGAACAGTTGGCGACATGAGTTGCACAGGAGCAGTGGAATCTCAAGCAGAAACTCTTGAACAAATTATTGAAGAAGTATCAGCTACTCGGATTACAGAACGTGGAGCTACGCGCGCTGATGACAGAGTTTCGGAAGCAGCGATGGAAGATCGCAAGAAAGAAGGGTACTTCTAATGGAATTTCTTCGTTTCGCTACTGCAGGAAGTGTTGATGACGGTAAATCAACATTGATAGGAAGATTGCTTTATGACACAAAGTCAATTTTTCAAGATCAGATGGAATCTATTGAAGCGACTTCGGTTCAAATGGGAAATGATTACACAAATCTCGCGCTGCTTACTGATGGTCTTCGGGCTGAACGCGAGCAAGGAATCACAATTGACGTTGCTTATCGATATTTCGCAACTCCAAAGAGAAAGTTTATTATTGCCGATACGCCCGGACACACTCAATACACGCGAAACATGGTTACAGGAGCATCAACAGCTGATGTAGCGCTTGTTCTCGTCGACGCTAGGCATGGAGTGGTAGAACAATCAAGACGTCACGCATTTTTAGCTTCATTACTTCGAATCCCACATTTAGTTGTGTGCGTAAACAAAATGGACCTCATTGATTATGACGAAAAAGCGTTCGCAGCAGTAAAAGAAGAATTTCGTAGTTTTGCAATGAAGTTAGATATTTCAGATTTAACTTTCATCCCGGTTTCAGCGTTACACGGAGACAATGTGGTGGAAAGATCTGCCAATATGCCGTGGTATGAAGGATCGTCCTTACTTCATCACCTAGAAGAAGTGCATATCGCTAGCGACCGAAATCATATAGATGCACGGTTCCCGGTCCAATACGTCATTCGTCCACAAAGTGATGAGCATCATGACTATCGCGGGTATGCGGGCACCGTAGCCGGAGGAGTATTCAAACCCGGAGATGAAGTGATGGTGCTTCCTAGCGGGTTCACCTCAACAGTCTCTTCAATCGATTCATTCGATGGCCCAGTATCTGAAGCTTTCGGACCTATGGCGGTCACAATAAGGCTTAATGATGACATTGATGTTTCCCGAGGAGACATGATTTGTCGACCAAACAACCAACCAACTTCAAGCCAAGATTTACAAGCCATGGTGTGTTGGATGTCGGAATCTTTCTCTCTTTCGCCTCGAATGAAACTCGCTTTAAAACACACGACTAGGTCAAGCAGAGTGATGGTTACAGATCTTCAATACAGAATTGATGTAAACACACTTCATCGAGAAGAAAATCCAGAATCTCTTGCGCTCAACGAGATAGGTCGAGTTTCATTGAGAAGCACACAACCGTTGTTCTTTGATGAATACCGCAGAAACCGAAACACCGGATCGTTTATTCTCCTGGATGAAGCAACTAATGCAACTGTTGCAGCAGGCATCATTGTTGGCTCCGGAACCTGATATGGCTGAACATAATCCAGATATTGTCTGGCATTCAGAAGGAGTCACACAAGAAGAAAGAGTCGCTTCAACCGGGCTTCAAGGTGCCACAATATGGTTCACCGGTCTTTCTGGATCAGGTAAATCCACTGTCGCTGCAGCCTGTGAGCGCATCTTAATAGCATCAGGCCGACCCGCCTATCTGCTCGATGGAGACAACTTGCGTTATGGCCTCAACAAGGATCTTGGTTTCTCAGCAGAAGATAGACATGAAAATGTAAGGCGTGTATCAGAAGTAGCTCGGCTGTTCTCTGATGCTGGACTTGTCTCCCTAGTGCCACTTATAAGCCCTTATAAAAGAGATCGGGAGATGGCCCGAGAGATACATGAAGTATCCGGAATACCGTTCTTTGAAGTGTTTCTTGATGCACCAATCCAAGTGTGCGAAGAACGAGATCCAAAAGGGCTTTATGTAAAAGCACGAGCTGGAGAATTAAAAGGTTTCACCGGAATAGACGACCCTTATGAAACACCAGAATCACCAGACCTAATAATTCGTCCAGAAGACGGCGCCCCTTTTGCTACGGCAACGAAGGTGCTTGAGTTACTTGCCTACTGAGAGCCAAGGTTAAATTAGGATCTGGTAAGTGGTTTATATTTAACACGTGTCGGTGCTGCATCTGCGCCTAGTTCTTTTTTGCGCACATTTTCGTATTCGTTAAAATTCCCTTCAAACCATCGAACCTGTGATTCTCCTTCAAAAGCCAGCACGTGCGTGGCTACACGATCAAGAAACCAGCGATCGTGACTGATGATCACAGCACAACCCGGATAGGCCTCTAACCCGCCTTCAAGAGCACGGAGAGTATCAACGTCTAAATCATTTGTTGGCTCGTCCAGAAGTAGCAAATTAGAACCGCTTTTAAGAACTTTTGCTAGATGAACACGGTTTCTTTCTCCTCCGGATAACTCTCCAACTTTTTTCTGTTGATCTGAACCTTTGAAATTAAAAGAAGCCACATAAGCTCTTCCGTTTACTTCCCGAGTTCCAACTTGAACAAAATCTTGGTTGTCTGTTATCTCTTCATAAACTGAACGTTCTGGATTAAGAGAATCACGCGACTGGTCAACATAACCCAGTTCCACCGTTGAACCAATCCGTATCACACCAGAATCAGGGATGTATGGAGAATCTGGATTGTTTTCAGCTGCAGCAACCAGCATTCGAAATAAAGTAGTTTTTCCTGCACCATTGCCACCGATTACTCCGACAATTCCCGCTGGCGGCAAAATGAAAGACAAATCTTCAATTAACAAATTCTCATCAAAGCCTTTTGAAAGGTTCTCAACTTCAATCACCTGATCGCCAAGCCTTTGATTAGCTGGAATAATGATCTGCAACTCGTTATCTCTTTGAGAGACTTCAGCAGCTTCGGCTACAAGCTTGTCGTAGGCGGCTAAGCGGGCTTTCCCTTTAGCCTGCCGGGCCTTAGGAGCCATTCGTACCCACTCAAGCTCACGATCAAGAGTCCGTTGTCTAGCAGAGTCTGTTTTATCTTCAGCCTCAAGTCGGTTGCGTTTCTGTTCAAGCCATCCTGAATAGTTGCCCTCGTAGGGAATGCCTTTGCCCCGATCTAACTCAAGAATCCAGCCCGCAACGTTGTCAAGAAAATAACGATCGTGTGTGATAGCTATCACCGTTCCCGAATAATCACGAAGAGTTCGTTCTAACCAAGCCACAGACTCTGCATCCAGATGATTAGTTGGTTCATCTAGAAGCAATAGATCAGGGCGTGAAAGAAGCAATCTGCATAGAGCAACACGCCGCCGTTCGCCACCAGAAAGATTTGAAACATCGCTATCTCCTGGAGGAAGACGTAACGCATCCATTGCTATTTCAATTGTCCGTTGAAGGTCCCAAGCCCCGGCAGCTTCAATCTCTCGCTCTAAACTTGCCTGTTCCTCACCCAACTTGTCGTAATCTGCTTCAGGGTCCGCCCAAGCAGCTAAGACCTCGTCATATCTAGCAAGCAAACCTGAAACTTCTCCAAGCCCCTCCATTACATTACCTAGAACGTCTTTCTCAATATTGAGTTGTGGTTCCTGTTCAAGCAAGCCAACCGAAAAGCCCTCGGTAAGACGAGCTTCGCCGGAAAATTCATCGTCGATGCCTGCCATAATTTTCAGCAAAGATGATTTGCCTGCACCATTAGAACCGAGTACACCAATTTTTGCTCCTGGGTAGAAAGCCAAAGTGATGTCTTTCAGCACCTCGCGATCAGGAGGATAAAAGCGGCCGACTTTTTGCATTGTGTAAATGAATTGTGCGTTCACAGAAGTGAGGTTACTTCCTGTTCACTTAGGCTCCATTGTTGGGAATGACATAACATAGGTTCTTATGATTGAGGCGGTCCTTTTTGACTTTGGGGGAGTGATTCTTACTAGCCCATTTGAAACATTCGCGGCTTATGAAATTGAAACTGGCTTACCGCAAGACACAATACGAACATTGAACTCCACAAATCCAGACACTAACGCTTGGGCAAAATTTGAGCGTCGAGAAATCAGCCCTGAAGAATTTATTGAACTTTTCCAGATTGAAGCAGCTGAACAAGGTTTCGTTGTCAATGCTAGAAAACTTATAGAAAACTTACATGGGGAGTTAAGACCCAATATGGTGGAGGCGCTTCGTCATTGCTCCAACAACCTTAAGACGGCCATGCTGACTAACAACATAACTCCAATTGGGTCACAGCCTTTTTCAGCTGATGTCCAAGAGGTAGTTGAAATGTTTGATGTAATTGTTGAGTCAAGCGTTGAAGGGTGCCGAAAACCAGATCAAAAGTTTTATGACATTGCTTGTGAAAGATTAAATATTGAGCCAGAAAAATGCGTGTTCTTGGATGACCTCGGAGTGAATCTCAAACCTGCAAGAGCTATGGGAATGACCACAATCAAAGTAGTTGATCCAGATCAGGCAATAGCCGAATTATCTGCAGTTGTCGGCTTCTCCTTAAATTGAGCGCTAACGTCACTTCCATGCGGATTGTCACCTGGAACGTGAACTCATTGAAAGCCCGACTTGGTCGCGTTGAATCATGGATACAAGCAGTTGAACCTGATGTGCTCTGTATTCAAGAAACAAAAATGACCGAAGAAGCTTTCCCGCACGAAACATTTTCTTCCCTTGGGTATGAGTCAGCTCATCATGGAGAAGGCCGCTGGAACGGAGTGGCAATAATTTCAAAAGTAGGGCTTGAAGACGTAAGGCACGGTTTCGCTGACGGCCGAGAAACTCCAGATCCTGACGCCAGAATCATTTGGGCTACTTGTGGGGGCGTACGAGTTGCTTCGTGCTACGTGCCAAACGGACGAGAAGTTGGACATGATCATTACCATTACAAGCTTGACTGGCTTGATCGTTTACGTGAAGACCTAGTAACCAATATTGATTTTTCGAAAGACAAAGTGGCCGTTGTCGGTGACTTCAACGTGGCGCCTGACGATCGAGATGTATGGGACCCTAAAGCTTTTGCCGGCATGACACATGTGACAACAGAGGAGAGAAAAGCGATATCTGACTTGGTGAATATAGGACTAGTGGATGTGTTTCGTGAAAAATTTGATCAGTCAGGACTGTTTTCTTGGTGGGACTATCGCGGGGGCTCTTTTTATAAAAAGCAAGGAATGCGTATTGACCTAATTTTAGCCTCTTCCGTCTTGGCTCAAAGTTTGGAATTTACCGTTGTAGATAGAAATGAACGAAAGGGAGAGAAGCCTTCCGATCACGCTCCGGTTATTGCAGATTTTGAGATGACCTAGTTGCGATGACTTCTCGCCCGAACCCTGAATCTCAGGGCGGCCATTTTTTATTGAAGATACGACGGATTTGTTTGAACTTTCCGGAAACAGAGGAGCGCCTAAACCATGGAATGCCAGCATTCGCTGTAAAAAATAGATCAGCATTTGTTTTTGTTCAGGAATCAAAAACAAGAAACAGCGCTTCCATTTGGTTCAAAGCTTTGCGAGAAGTTCAAGAAGAGCTAATAGAACAAGACCCCCATCGTTTTTTCGCACCCCCGTATTTAGGATCGGCCGGTTGGGTGGGTTTACGGTTAAACATTGATTTGGACTGGTCAGAAGTCGCTCGAGCGATGGAAGAAGCCTGGAGATTAGTAGCGCCAAAGCGAGCGATAAAAGAGTTAGACGACGCTAATCTTTGAAAAATTCCAATAGATCTTGACCAAATTTTTCAGCTTTTGCTGGCCCGATTCCATGAACAGCAAGGAGTTCATCAATGTTCCTCGGATGTTTTTTAACGAGGTCTGCCAGCGTTTTATCGTTAAAAATCGTAAATGCAGGTTTACCAGCAGCCATTTCAGTTCTCCAGATTCTAAGACTTACAGCTAACTCTTGATCTTCATTTTTTGGTTCTGCTTCAATTTCTACTGCTTTTAGAGTTGAGGTCTTTGGTTTAAGTTCACTGAATTGGCTCAAAATACTCAACAACTCTTCTCCATAACGTTCGGCTTTGAAAGGTCCGATTCCATGAACTTCAAGTAGCTCTTCGAGAGTGGAGGGCCATATTTGGATAAGCGAGTCTAAAGTAGCATTTGTCAAAATCTCGTATGCCTGCAGATCAGAAAATTTAGCGCGATCATTACGCCAAGAACGCAAAGATGTCATCGCTGGCGACCTAAACGATGCTTTTGAAGTCATTTTTTTTCTAGCCTTAGCGATCTGGTCAATTTGTCCTGTTTGGTTTAAAGGCTGATCAAGGGCTTGAATGGCTTCATCGATCGGTTCAAGCCAATCTGAAGGTTCTCGCTTTATTGGGTTGTTATCACCAAAGCTTCGCTCTCTTGCCCAAGATAGAAAGAGATTCTCTTTTGCTCTAGTAAGGGCCACATATAGAAGACGTTTTTCTTCGGCAAGTGAACGGGCGTTTCTTGCATGAGAGATTGGAATAAGTCCTTGTTCAAGTCCAACGATGTGAACCGTCGGCCATTCAAGCCCCTTTGACGAGTGAAAGGTAGCAACTTCCACAGCATCAACAGAAATATCGTTTGAGGTGCGCACATGGGTTCTTATCCATGAAAAGAACCCACCACCAGTACCGGATGGATCTAAAGCCAAGTATTCATTTGCAAGAAGTCGGATTTCAGAAAATGCTGTAGCCCGTTCTTCAAGTTGAACATCTGAATCCGTTTCTGCGATTTCGTCAGATTCAGTGTCTAGATCTCCTAAGAGGTCCCTCAGAGGCTGTTTATTTTGCTTGAAGATGTTTAAAACTCGCTTAACATCAGAGCGATCAAAAAGACTGCTACCAGCGAGAGTTCGGACAGGTATTCCCGCATCACGCAAGGAGCGTGAAAGCGTTTCAACTTGAGTATTCGTTCTAGCGAGAATTGCTTGGTCAGCCCATTTTCCATGAGGCCCACGGCCATCACGAACTTTTTGAGTCACCCCAGTAATTTCCGCTTTGTCAGAAGAATAGTGAGAAATACTCGGAGCGGGTCCACTCGGTTTATTTGCTTTGAAGTCCCCGACGTCAATAATTGAAGCGGCTGTACGCAAAATCTGTGGGGTGCTCCTGTAATTTTGTTTCAACCCAACAATCACTCCACCAGTAAAGTGGGTATCAAATCTGATCAAGTGATCAGCTTCTGCGCCGTTCCATCCGTAGATTGCTTGATTAGGGTCTCCGACGACACACAAGTTTTCATTTCCATGCAACCATGCATTAAGAAGTTCAATTTGAAGTGAATTGACATCCTGGAATTCATCAACGTATAAATGCCGGAATCGCCAACGCTGAGCATTGCCGAAAGATCGGTCTGTGCGAATTGCCTTGGCGCAGGCTACAAGCAAGTCATCAAAGTCAATTTTATTTTGCTTACTTTTTAAATCTTCGTACTCGTGATATATCTGACCAACTAATTCGGAGGCTATACCGATATCTCTTCCTTCATCCTCAGCCATACCAGCGTAAGCTTGGGGGTGAATTCTTCTAGCCTTAGCCCATTCAATTTCGCCAACGACATCTAAAACTTTTGTGGAACGATAATCACGAGGCAATAAGGCTGTGATAAATGCAGCTTTTCTTGTGAGGAGTTCAGGTTCGGGAAGGGACTTTTCTCTCCAAAAATTTCGTAGTTGTGCATAAGCCACGGCATGAAAGGTTCCAGTAGCGACTTGATCCCGGAGCCCTAGATTTCGCAACCGATGATTCAACTCGGCAGCAGCTTTTCTTGTAAATGTTAGGGCTAAAACTCTACGAGAATCATCCAGTCCTGTAGCAGATCGCCAAGCGATACGGTGAGTTAAAACACGAGTTTTACCAGACCCTGCTCCTGCGTGAATGGCAAGAGGCGTTGATTCAACAGTTACAGCATGATGTTGCTCTTCATTCAAATTAAGTAAGAGTCCGTCTGCACCGGACGGAAAAGAAATATTTTCAGACACGAGTGCACCCTACCCAAGAGAAGAGACAGGCTCTAGTGCTCAGCGAACAAAAGTCATAGGAACGTGAGGAATGCCGTCGCCATCATCAAATTCTTCTCCGGTTACCACATACCCCAAACTCGTGTACCAGTCCGAAAGATGTGCTTGAGCATGCAATGTGAGTTTTCCTTTAGTTGAGTCCACAACATAACGAAGAAGTTCAGTAGCTAAGCCTTGTCCCCGAGATTCTGCTCTCGTCGCTACTCGCCCAATACGGACCCCCTCTGGTTCGCTTAGAACACGAAGGTAAGAAATTGGCCTATTTGAACCATTTATCCAGATATGACGAGTCAAAGGATCCGTATCGCATCCATCTAGGTCAAGATATAAAGAAGACTGTTCCACGACAAAAATCTCTGACCTCAGACGAAGTAAATCATAGAGAATCTCTGATTCGATCTCAGAAAAATTATGGTCGAAAATGATGGTCATTAAAGCGACGTTATCGCCCGGTTTGCAGCAACCATCTTCAAATTGAAAGATGGGTGCATGCCATTAGCTTCTTTACCCTCCGGAATAGAAATATTTTACGAACGATTTGGAGACCCTGCCGACCCTGCCATCTTCTTAATGCATGGCTTAGGAAGCCAAATGCTCTTATGGGACGAAAAGTTCTGCAAGGGATTAGCTGAAGAAGGATTTAGTGTCATACGTTTTGATTCTCGTGATTCTGGGCTTTCCAGCAGGCCACCTGACGGTACCAGGTACACGTTGTCTGACATGGCCCAAGACGTTTCAGATCTCATGGACTATCTAAAGGTTAAACAAGCCCATATTGGAGGCCTGTCCATGGGTGGGATGATTGCCCAAACTTTTGCTTCAAATCATCCTGAAAGATGTCTTAGTCTCATCTCGATGGCTTCCAATACCGGAAATCCAAATTTTGGTCGCCCTGGTAATGAAACCTTTAAAGCAATGATGGCGCCTGCTCCAGAAGACCCTAAGGAAAGAATTGAGAAAGAACTAGCCGATCGACGTCTCTGGGCGAGCACTGAATGGCATGATGAAGAACATGCACGAGCGCTGTTTCAGGAGTATGACGAACGTTCGCCGATGCCGCGTGCTGCTTTTGAACGCCAAGCCCGAGCAGCTCTTACTGAAGGCAATAGAGAAGATAAATTGAAACAAATTTCTATTCCGACTCTCGTTATTCACGGAACGGCTGACACTTTGATTAGTCAAAGTGGTGGAGAGCGAACAGCGGAAGTAATACCTGATGCAAAACTTGAACTTATTGATGGATGGGGGCATGACCTCCCTCCTGGATGTTGGCCTCATCTCATTGAGAGAATCGTCGGACATATAAATAGTTTGGAAAAAGAATAGAAAAGACAGAGATTCAAAAGGAGAAAAATATGGGAGCATTAGAAGGTGTTCAAGTTGTTGAATTGGCTGGTATAGGACCCGGTCCTTTTTGCGGAATGATGTTGGCGGATATGGGAGCGGATGTAATTCGTATAGACAGGGCAGCTTCAGTCAAAGTAGAACAGCCCGACGATCCACCTCTTTCGGTTATTGACAGAGGGAGGCGCAGCATAGGAATCGATTTGAAGTCTCCGGAAGGAGTAGAGGTAGCTCTAAATCTAATAGAGAAAGCAGACATGGTTTTTGAAGGATTTCGACCAGGAGTAGCTGAAAGATTAGGAGTAGGGCCAGAAGTCTGTTTGGAAAGAAATCCATCTTTGGTGTATGGCCGAATGACTGGCTGGGGGCAAAGCGGACCATATGCTCACGCTGCAGGACATGATATTAATTACATCGCTCTAGCAGGAGCGTTAGCGCATTTCGGAAGGTCTGATTCCGGACCCGTTCCTCCACTTAATCTAGTAGGGGATTTTGGTGGGGGAGGAATGTACCTAGCGTTTGGAATGGTTTGTGCTTTACTTAACGCCCGTAACACAGGCACAGGACAGGTAGTTGATGCAGCGATGGTCGATGGAGTGGCTAGTTTGATGGGATTTATCCACGGAATGATGGCAACAGGATTTCAGGTTCCTGAACGCGGAAACAATCTTCTTGACACCGGCGCACATTTTTATGATGTTTACGAATGCAGCGATGGAAAATATATTTCAATTGGGTCAATTGAACCACAGTTTTATAGCGAGCTAATTGAAAAACTTGAATTAGATTCGGAAAAATTTGCTCACCAAATGGATCGAACAAAATGGCCAGAGTTGAAAGACGAGATAGCAAAAGTAGTAAAAGGAAAGAGCCGTGATGAATGGGATGAGATTTTGGCAGGGACCGATGTGTGTTACGCCCCAGTCCTCACTGTTGAAGAAGCCACTCAGCACCCTCATAACATTGAGCGAAATACATTTACAGAAGTTGCTGGTCTAACTCAACCGATGCCCGCCCCACGGCTAAGTGCTACGCCTGGAACAATTCAAAGACCGCCTGCACACCCAGGGCAACATACCGATGAGATACTTGCAGAAGCAGGGATGAACATAGAGTCTCTTCGAACTTCAGGTGTGGTGGCTTGACAACATGGCAACAGTAGTGTTCTTTCACGCTCACCCTGACGACGAAGCCCTTGCTACAGGGGGGACGATGGCTTTGATGGCGGAAGCGGGCCATAGAGTCATTCTTGTAGTTGCCACAAGAGGAGAGGAGGGAGAGCCAGTTGAAGGAGTTTTAGAAACAGGCGAGAAATTAGAAGATCGTCGATCTTCAGAAGTGGAAAAATCTGCAGAAATCCTCGGCGCAGCCAGAATTGAATTTCTTGGCTACAGAGACAGCGGCATGGCGGAGTCAGATACCACAAGTCATCCAAACTGCTTTTGGCAAGCGACCAAAGAAGAGGCAGTGGATAGGCTTTCAAATTTACTTAGAAGTGAAGAGGTTGACCTCATTGTTGTTTATGACCCAAATGGCGGCTACGGACACCCAGATCATATTCAGGTACACCAAGTAGGAACACAATGGGCACAAGAGAATAACGTTCGATTACGTTGGGTCACGCTTAACCGTGATGCCATCCGGAAAGTAGTTGAGCAAGCGATAAATGAAGCAACAGGGGCGGGTGAGGAACTAGATGAAGATCTCGCAAAAAGAGAAGAGCGGTCGTCAGAAGAATCATTTGGTATGGCAGAGAAAGATATAACTCACGCAATTGACGTGAAAACAGCATTGGATCGCAAAAGAGCAGCTGTTGCCGTCCACGCCAGCCAAATTGCGCCGGACTCATTTTTTGTCACCCTAGGAGAAGATCAATATGAGAAAGCTTTCGGAAGAGAATGGTTTGTGGATCCAGAGACACCACGAACAACAGAGGAGCCCTTAAGAAGCGATCTTCTGTTGAACTAAAGAGATGGTAAAACGAACTGTCATGAAATTTTTATTACTTTTGGAATCGCATTGAATTCATTACGCGGCATACATGAACTTTTATCTTGGGTCATAATTATCGGTAACGGGATAGCGGGACTCTGGGCGTTACTTGCGCATCAAGTACCAAAAATCAGACACCAGTCTCTTTGGTGGGTTACAGCATTCGCTCAAATAGCAATCGCTGTTCAAGTATCTATCGGGGTGGGTTTGATGGTGAAAGAAAATATTGATACCCCACAATTCCATTTATTTTATGGCTTTGTGGCTTTCATAACAGTTGGAATCGCTTACAGTTATCGTCAGTCCCTGCGTCAGTACCAGTACCTCCTATATGGAGGCTCAGGACTCTTCCTCATGGGTTTAGGTGTCCGAGCGATGTTCCTTGGAGGGGCTTAGTTGTTTAGCCTGGTCTTTAATTCTTCTAGTTCAGCAGTTAAAGAATCTGGTAGTCGCTCGCCGATAAATGAGAAGTGGTCTTCAATAAGGGGTATTTCTTCAAACCATTCAGAATTATCTACTGAAAGTAATTCATTTAACTGATCCTCTGAGATCTCAATACCCTCTAGGTCCAGTCCGTGAACGCTAGGGACATTCCCTATAGCGGTTTCTGTGATTTCACCTTGTCCGGCTACACGCTCGAGAACCCATTTGAGGACTCTGCAGTTTTCTCCAAACCCTGGCCAAAGAAATTTTCCATCTTCGTCTTTTCTGAACCAATTGACCCAGAACATGCGAGGTAATTTGTCTGGATCAGCATTAGCTCCAATTTCTAGCCAATGATTGATGTAGTCGCCAACGTTGTATCCCATGAATGGAAGCATGGCAAAGGGGTCAAATCGTACCTGCCCAATTTTTCCTGCGGCGGCGGCAGTTTTTTCGGAACTCATAATAGATCCAAGGAAAACTCCATGATCCCAGTCTCTTGCTTCAGTTATGAGGGGAACGTTCGAAGCTCGACGTCCTCCAAATAGAATTGCGGAGATAGGAACTCCTTCAGGATCCTCCCATTCAGGAGCAATAGATGGGCATTGAGCCGCGGGAGCAGTAAATCTTGCATTTGGATGGGCCGCATGGCTATCAGATTCAGGCGTCCAAGGCTGCCCTCGCCAATCGGTTAGATTCTGAGGAGGCTCCTCTGTCATGTCCTTCCACCACACATCCCCATCAGGAGTAAGAGCTACGTTCGTGAAGATGGAGTTACTGCTGACTGAAGCCATAGCGTTGGCGTTTGTTTTCTCTGATGTGCCGGGAGCTACACCAAAAAAACCGGCTTCTGGATTAATGGCATAGAGGCGTCCATCTTTTCCAAATTTCATCCACGCTATGTCATCTCCAATAGTTTCTACTTTCCAACCGGGCAAAGTAGGGACAAGCATTGCCATATTGGTTTTGCCGCAAGCAGAAGGAAATGCAGCAGCAATGTACTTCTTCTCACCTTCTGGCGAAGTGATGGAAAGAATGAGCATGTGCTCGGCGAGCCAACCATCATCGCGAGCCATAGTTGAAGCTATACGTAGAGCAAAACATTTCTTGCCGAGTAGAGCATTTCCTCCGTAACCCGAACCATAAGACCAGATTTCCCTAGTTTCTGGAAAATGAGAAATATATTTATTATCCGCATCACAAGGCCAAGGAACGTCTACTTCTCCATCCTTTAAGGGTGCGCCGACGGAGTGGACACAGGGAACAAAATCGTCTTCACCTAATACATCGAGCACGTTCTGGCCCATCCGAGTCATGATTCTCATACTCACGGCGACATAAGGGGAATCAGTGAGCTGTACACCAATATGAGCAATAGGAGACCCAAGAGGGCCCATAGAGAAAGGAACCACATAAAGAGTTCGTCCTCTCATAGAGCCCTTGTAAAGAGCAAGCATCTCTTCTTTCAATTCAGAAGGTTCACGCCAATTATTTGTAGGGCCAGCATCTATTTCGTTTAATGAGGCGATATAGGTTCGATCTTCAACACGTGCCACATCGTCGGGGTCAGATAACGCCAAGTAACTATTCGGCCTTAAAGACTCGTTTAGTTTTTGAAAAGTTCCAACTTGTTGGAGAAGCCATGAAAGAGTTTCAGCTTCTTCTTCTGATCCGTCGCACCAGTAAATTTCTTTCGGGCTTAAGATTTCTGCCCAACTATCAACCCACTCAATGAGTTTTTTATTTTTGGTGCAAGATGCCATCACTTAATTCATAGTCGCATTATGAGCGGAATGCATAAATCTAGGGTGTGGCGTATGTCTCACGGGTGGAATTACTCGATTCCTGGTGTCCCCATATCTACTTCAGAGCCGAGTGAGAGTGAAGTGGCATGATTATTGAGATCTAATTCAAAAATCACTCGTTGGCCGGGACGAAGCATTTGAAAGATGGAATCTTCAAGAGCGCTTGGAGCAAGGTCATATTCATGAAATTCGGTTTGCTCTATAACGATTCCGTCACCTGTTCCAGGATCAAAGGACTTTATAACGCCTTGCATATTGAGCTACCTCGAAGCTTTTTGAACCTTGCCAGCCTTCAAGCAGCCTGTACAAACGTTCATACGTTTTGTTGATTTTCCTACAACTGCTCGCACGCGTTGAATATTAGGGTTCCATCGTCGGTTAGTACGACGATGAGAGTGACTCACTTGTTTACCAAACCAGGGTTTCTTACCACAAATTTCACATACTGATGCCATTTTTTTACCTCAATAGCCCCATCCGAATATAGTTAAACACTATAAGGGGAACTCAGTAAGGCTAGGGGGTTTTAGACCCTTACTCCAACTCTTTCATTACATAGATGGATGGTCAGAGCGAACTGGGTGAGTACGCTAAACAATTGTGACTATTACTTCTCACCTTGAGGCGAAGGAACTTCGCCATTTTATGAACCAATTTTTTGCTGCTTTAGTGGCTCACCGCGAGGCGTTGAACATGCTTAACGTTTATCCCGTCCCTGATGGAGATACGGGTACGAATATGTCGATGACAGCAGAGTCGGTGGTTAATGCTTTGAAAGAAATCCCTGAAGAGGCTGAAATCACAGAAGTCACTTCTGCTATAGCGCATGGATCGCTAATGGGGGCAAGAGGAAATTCTGGCGTAATACTTTCTCAAGTTCTCCGAGCTTTCTCCTCAGAGGTTGGGAGTTCCGGAGTCCTTGACGCTTCGTCTGCTGCGAAAGGACTCAGTGAAGCCGCAAAGGCTGCTTATGGAGCGGTCATGACACCAGTAGAAGGGACAATCTTGACGGTGGTCAGAGAATCTGCTGAAGCAGCAAAGGAAACTCATGAGGGAGGTGGAGATCTACTTACTGTGGTTGAAGCGGCACTTGAACGAGGGAAAGACGCATTAGCCCGCACCCCAGAGATGCTTCCAGTGCTCGCAGAAGCAGGAGTAGTGGATGCAGGGGGAAGCGGCTATTTACTTTTACTTGATGCGCTTTTAAATGTTCTAGATGGCCGTCCTTTGCCTGAAGCTCCAGAAGTCAGCGCTTCTTCAGCAATGAGTTTCCATTCTGAAGCCTCAGAGTCTTTGATTGAAGGACCGCGATATGAGGTGATGTATTTCCTAGAAGCCAATGATGAACAGATCCCATCTTTTAAAGAAGCATGGAGCGAGTTGGGTGATTCAATTGTTGTGGTCGGGGGAGACCGAACATGGAATTGCCATGTCCACACAGATGATGTTGGAGCGGCTATAGAAGCGGGAATAGAAATAGGGCGACCTTACAAAATCCGAGTTTCAGATCTTCTTGAAGAAGCTGAGGAACAGGCATGGGTGCGAGAGCAAATCGCTGGCGACCAGGAAGATTCCACAGGACCGCCGGTGCCTTGTGCAGTCGTGGCAGTGGCGAATGGTGTTGGAATTGTTGATATCTTTCGATCTCTAGGGGTTCAAAAAGTAATAGTTGGGGGACAGTCAATGAACCCTTCAACAGAACAGTTACTTGAAGCCGTAGAAGCAGTACCTGCCGATGAAGTAGTGATACTTCCAAACAACGGAAATATTATTCCGGTAGCAGAGCAAGTGAATGAGCAAACCTCAAAAACTGTCCGGGTTATTCGAACGAAAGGAATAACTGAAGGATTTGCCTCTCTTCTGGAATATGACCCGCAAGGCACAGCAGAGGAAAATCTAGAAGGAATGACAGCAGCGGCTTCTCAAGTTGTTGCTGGAGAGGTAACCATTGCTGTAAGAGACTCTGGAAGCGATGCAGGTGACATTTCTGAAGGCGACTACTTGGGTCTCTCAGAAGGCAAAGTGAAAGTCATTACAGACTCACTTTTCAAAGCTGTAACTCAGTTAATCGGTCAACTCGTTGACGGTCATGAACTAGTTACATTAATTGCTGGAGCTGAGGCAGAAGACTCTATTACCGAAGAGATTGTTTCTTGGGTTGAAGAAGAACATCCTATGGTTGAAGTAGAAACTCATTTCGGGGGACAACCCTTGTACCCATATTTCCTAGGAATTGAATAGAGAGACGTAGTGGCTGACAAAGGAGTCGCGCTCAGGGAATTAAAAGAGCGACCGGTCACCGATCTTCATGGTGTTAACTCAAGAAAAGCTGAAATGCTTCAAAAAATTGAAGTCAGATCGGTTCTGGATTTAATAACGGTATATCCAAGAAGGTATATCGATCGCAGCAAGCAGACGACTATCGCTGATCTGACCGTAGGTGAAGAAGGCATGGTGCTAGTAACTGTTGCAAAAGTTGCAACTCGACGAATGCGGAACCGTCGCTCGTTAGTGGAAGTAACCGTGGAAGATGAAACAGGTCGGATGAGACTAGTTTTTTTTAATCAGCCCTGGCGTAGCAAACAACTAACTGAAGATAAAGAGGCAATAATTTTTGGACGCCTAGATCTATATCAAGGTAATAAACAGATGACGAATCCAATCGTTGATCTTGTAGGCGACCGTACAGGAAGGATCGTCGCTGTCTATCCACAGTCGGAGGTAGCTGGAGTGCAGAGTTGGGACCTAGATGGGTTGGTAGCAGAAGCATTGCGCCGGGTTATGAAGGTAAGAGGATTTGAGGATCCTGTCCCAAAAGAAATAAGAGAAAACTACCGTCTCGTTGATCGATCTACAGCGTTCCTTCAGATCCACCGGCCTGGATCAATGCAAGAAGTAGTTGAAGCTCGCAGGCGACTCGTATTTGATGAGCTTTTACGAATTCAACTTGAGTTAGTGCAACGAAAAGTCCAATTAGAGAGATCAACTAAGGGGATTAGCCATAATGCTTCTGGATTTTTAACGACAGCCTTCCACGAGCAACTCCCTTATACCTTGACGGGTGCTCAAAAAAGAGTCATAGATGAAATTTTAACTGATCTAAAAAAGGGCTTACCAATGCATCGTCTCTTACAGGGAGACGTGGGTTCAGGAAAAACAGTAGTAGCAGTGACCGCCTTACTCTCTGCAGTGCAAGGCGGCCATCAAGGGGCATTCATGGCGCCAACAGAGGTGCTTGCTGAGCAACACTATTTAGGGATTTCAGATCTATTGCAAAACATGAATGTTGAAGATGACTCAACTTTGCTTGGACAGCGCCCTTTACGGGTAGAGCTTTTAACAAGTAGTGCTTCATCAAGTCAAAGGAAATTGATAGTTGAAAAACTTGCAAACGGCGGTGTTGACATAGTTGTGGGAACACATGCGCTAATTCAGGATGAGATTTCATTTTCCTCATTAGGGGTTGTCGTCATTGATGAACAACATCGATTCGGAGTGGATCAAAGAGCAGCGTTACGCGAGAAACAGTCTGATGGTATGGCTCCAGATGTCTTGGTTATGACTGCTACACCAATTCCTCGGACGGCGGCGATGACTGTTTACGGAGATCTTGATGTTTCAATTCTTGACGAGATGCCATTAGGGAGAACTCCTATTGAAACTCTTTGGATTAAAGAAGAACAAGCAGCATGGGAATCAATTCGTGAAGAAGTTAAAGAAGGTAAGCAAGCATATGTTGTGTGCCCGTTGATTGATGAGTCAGATTCATTGAATGTTCGTTCTGCTGAGGAAACGTTTACCCGGTTATCAGAGGAAGTGTTTTCAGATTTACGAGTTGAATTATTGCATGGGCGAATTAAATCGGATGAAAAAAATCAGGTAATGGAAAAATTTCGTCAGGGTGAAACAGACATACTCGTAGCGACCACAGTTATAGAAGTTGGAGTAGACGTTCCTAATGCCACAGTGATGGTTGTTTTAGATGCATACAGATTCGGAATAGCGCAACTTCATCAACTACGAGGGAGAGTTGGACGTGGTTCAAGTTCTAGTGCTTGTTTTCTTGTCGGTGATGCAGGAACAGCGATTGGGGAAGAACGTCTTAAGGCATTAGTTCAAACTACAGATGGGTTTGAACTAGCTGAAGTGGATCTTGAGTTACGCGGAGAAGGAACGATCATGGCGGACCGCCAGAAGGGGCGTAACGACTTACGACTAGCTTCCTTAAGAAGAGACCGGGAGTGGGTGGAGATTGCCCGCGAGGTCGCAATAGGCATAGTTAGTGGAGATCCTGACCTAAACAGTCATGTAGGTCTGAGAAACGAAATTTCTGCAGTGCTTGAGGAGTCTGACGGGGAATATCTACTCAAATCATAAGAATTACTAGACGGAACCTATTCGCAGTCATGCTCTTCTTCATTATCTGATTCTGGAAGAACCATATCCCACCGGTCCAGACAATCTCTGCAACGATAGGCAACTGAATCACCTGGCTCAAAATCTGAGTCTGGGTGAGGGAGCATATGGCACAGCCCGCCACAGTCAATACAGATTATTGTTTGTGGAGCTTTCATTTAAAGCACCATACTGTTGGTATGAGAGTAGTTGCAGGCACGCTAAAGGGACGCAACTTAGAATCCCCTAAAGACACCGGAATCCGCCCAACTAGTGATCGTGTCCGTGAGGCGACCTTCAATGCTCTTTACAGCATAAATGCAGTAGAAAATGAGCGAGTCCTTGACCTATTTGCAGGATCTGGCGCCCTAGGAATAGAAGCTTTATCTCGAGGCTCCACTCACGCTGTATTTGTTGAGAAATCCTCGGTCAACGCGCAACTTGTAAAGAGAAATATCGAAAAATGTGGACTATTGAATCAGACTGAGGTTCATGTTGCAGATGGAATGACTTGGCTGGTTAACAATTCAGGGCCATGGGACTTGGTGCTACTTGACCCCCCTTATGATTTTGAAGACTGGGAAAATCTATTCCAGATCCTTGATGCGAAGGTAGTTGTAATTGAATCAAATCGAGAAATTAACCCAGGAATTGGGTGGCATGTTCAAAGAAGTAGACAATACGGGGCTACCGTGGTGTTATTGGTTATAAGAGACCAGAAAGAGAAGTAGATCACAGGAAAAGGGGGTTTGGTCAAATGACCTGCGTTTTATATCCCGGTTCGTTTGACCCGATTCATAACGGACATGTAGAGATGGTTGAAACTGCGGCTTCATTATTTGATGATGTGGTCGTAGGAACTCTAATGAATCCTTCTAAAGGGGGAGGACTTTTCTCCCTTGAAGAGCGTATGGGTTTGCTGGACGAATGTTTTGAACATTTGCCAAACGTTAGAACAACGATGTTTGACGGCCTTGTCGTCACATTGGCCAAAGAAGAGGGAGTAGATTTCATAATCAAAGGCCTTAGAGCTGTGTCTGATTTTGAGTCTGAATTACAGATGGCTCAGACCAACTTGGCTATTTCTGGAGTTCACACCCTCTTTCTTCCAACAGCTTCTCGACGATCCTTTTTGGCTTCGGGCTTGATACGAGAAGTGGCTCGGCTTGGCGGGAATGTAGAAGACATGGTTCCGGAACCTGTTTACCGAAGGCTGAAAGAGAAGTTGCCATCGTGACTGACGATTTTTCCGAATCATCGGCGCCTGACCCCTATCGACCCCCTCAGGTTGAAGCGATCCTGAGAGAGGCGCGCGACATCATTGAAAATGCGAGAGCTATGCCGCTATCAGCCTCTTCCATGGTCAACAAGGAAGAACTTCTCGACATGATTGATGAAGCAATGCGACGGCTTCCAGATGACTTGCGTAATGCTCGCTGGTTATTGAAGGAACGAGAAGAGTTTCTTGCCAAGGTAACTCGTGAAGGAGATGAAATTCTTGAGTTGGCTAGATCCCGTGCTGAACGTTTGGTGCAGCGAACTGAAGTGGTCAGAACTGCAGAACAAACAGCAAGACGTTTAGTAGAAACCGCCAGAGAAGACAGTCGCCGGATGCGATTAGAAACAGAAGATTATTGTGATCAAAAGTTGAAAAATTTTGAATCAACTCTTGGCCAAGCTCGGGATGTTATCGCTACTGGACGTCGGAAACTGCAAGAAACAGAAACCGAACGCAACCAAGAAACTGCAGCCTCGGACCTTTCTAACCCAGATGAGGACAGTTCGTTAGACAGCGAGCCAAGATCAAGTACCGCACTTTTTGATTGGGACAACGCATCAGGTGACGATGACTTCTAACCAATCAATGGGAGAGGGCCTTATTTTCCCATTATCAATGCTTCATAAGCGACCAGAGAAAGTTCACCAGATCAACAACCCTGTGTTTCTTGAAGATTTAAGAATTTCCGCAGCCTGTGTTGTTGATGGGCAGGTTCAACTTGATCTGGCAATACAACTAAGTCAAGACGATGTCTTAGTTTCTGGAAAGGTTTCTGCAAAATGGAGTGGAGAGTGTCGACGATGCATTGAGGAAGTGTCAGGTGTATTAGACCTCACAATAGATGAGGTTTTTCGTGCAAGTAGTTCGGAAAGTCAGGTCAAATTTGAAGTCGAAGACGCCTTTCCTTTTAAGGAAATAAATGGAGAGCAGATAGTTGACTTGGAAGAAGTTGTGAGGGATTCGGTACTGCTCACGCTTCCATTTTCTCCTCTTTGTTCCGAAGAATGCTTAGGTCCTGATCCAGAAAGGTTCCCGACGAGGGATTCTGTTAGCGAAGAAGATAAGAACTTGCCTCCCAAGAAAGATCCTCGATGGGCGGTACTTGATCAGTTAAAACCAGACAGCGGTCTTTCCTCGGAAGACACAGTCGCCTAAATAGTTTTAGTTCCGCTAGCCTTGCTAGTTCATTGAATTGAAATTAACTGACGTAACCTATAAGAGAATTCAATTAAGGACTAAAAATGGCCGTCCCAAAGAAAAAAACTTCCAAAGCAAAAGGGAGAAGCCGAAGAGCTTCTAATTGGACCTTAAACGCACCTTCTCGAAGCACCTGCCCTCGATGTGGGGCTGTTAAGCGACCTCATCGAGTGTGCGGTAATTGTGGCTGGTATGCAGGCCAGCAAGCCATTGACGTTGAGTAGCAGCAACTAATGCCTCTTTCGTCACCAATTGCCGTCGATGCAATGGGAGGCGATAAAGCGCCTGAAGAGATTATTGCTGGCGCACGACAAGCTTCTGAAAATCATGGAATACCAGTAGTTCTCGTTGGGCATCCTGACAAGATTAAGGACCATGGCGACCTTGAGATAATTCCTGCTTTGGAATCCATCGCGATGGATGCTGAGCCTGGATCTAGCGTTAGGAAAATGAAAGACTCTTCTCTAGTTCGCGCTGCAGAGGCTGTAAGAGATGGGAATGCTTCAGCAATGGTGAGCGCTGGGAACACAGGAGCAACCATGGCTAGTGCTCTTTTACGTATGGGTAGAATCAAAGGAGTAGCACGCCCCGCTATAGCAACTTTGTTGCCGACTCCAGGTTCTACATCAACAGTTTTCCTTGACGCAGGGGCTAATGCAGAATGTCGACCTGAATGGTTAGTCCAGTTTGGAAAAATGGGATCTGTTTTTGCTCAACACCGATTAGGTATTTCAGAACCTCGGATAGGACTACTTTCTATTGGCGAAGAACCAGGAAAGGGAAGTCCGTTTGTTAAAGAAGCATACGAAGAAATGTCAAAAGCCTCTTGGACAGGTGAAGTTTTCTTAGGCAACGTAGAGGGACGAGACTTGATGTCTGATGAAGTGGACGTTGTTGTAACGGATGGATTCACGGGAAATGTTGCATTAAAAACACTTGAAGGATCTTTGAAGACGCTGATGATGGCACTTTTCACAGCATTAGGGGAGAGGCCTGAGGCAGCGAAAGCGGCAGAGGTGCTTAGCCCAGAACTTGGGGACCTTTATAACGTCTTTCATCCCGATTCCTATGGAGGAGCAATGCTTTTAGGGGTAAAGGGAGTTTGTATCATTAGTCACGGATCCTCCACCGCCTTAGCTATTGAGAATGCCATTAAAGTTGCTGCTGAGATGGTCGAATCAGATGTAGTAGGAAGCATCACCTCGGCTGTGAGCGAAGAAGTTTAATTAAATCGGATATTTCAATATATTTCAATATATTTCAATGCCTGCTGAGCAGGAGTCTTCTTCCGGTAGAATTACTCATCAATATTTGGCGATGAGCCAAAACAAATAGTTACAGTCCGGAGGAAACATGCCCGCTGAAACACATACTCAAGGAGACCCCATGAGCCGCGACGAAATTCTTACCCTTATCAAGGAAAGGCTTGCAGATATTTTAGAAATTGATACTGCCGAAATAGGAGAAGGTGATTCCTTCGCAGATGACTTAGAAGCAGACTCTCTAGCATTGATAGAACTTGTTGAAGCTATTGAAGAAGAACTAAGCGAACGCACAATAGGGTTCAGATTTGAAGATGAAGATCTAGAGGATCTTCGAACAGTACGTGATGCGGTGGACTATGTCGTTTCCCGCCTTGGCTGAGGATTCCAGCATTTCAAATTCAAAGCTTGAAGCCACGTACAAGATTGAGAATTTAGGATACGAGTTTACTAATTCTGAACTTTTAAGACAGGCGTTAACTCATCGGTCGTGGTGTGCTGAATTTGACGGAGAATCAAACGAAAGACTTGAGTTCTTAGGTGACGCCGTATTGGGACTTGTAGTCGCTCAAAGTGTTTATCTATCTAACCCTGATATTCCAGAAGGTCAATTAGCAAAAATACGTTCTGCCGTTGTGAGTGCTAAAGCGTTATCAGAGATCGCTGAACAAATAGGTCTTGGGCAAGTCTTGATGCTTGGCAAAGGAGAAGAATCCTCTGGGGGCCGAGAAAAGGCTTCAATTTTAGCGGACGCTTTCGAAGCGGTTATTGGCGCGGTCTATCTTGACGGAGGAATTTTCTCAGCAACTCAAGTAATAGAAAGATTATTTGAAGAAGCAATAACAAAAGCCACATTGGACCCGGGAGTCCATGACTACAAGACTCGCCTTCAGGAATTTTCGGCGAGCCGCTTTGGTCTGGCACCTATGTATGAAATAGAAGCAAGAGGCCCAGATCATGATCGTGAGTTCGTAGCAATGGTGAAAGTTGACGAAAAGATTTTTGGACCTGGAACAGGAACTTCAAAAAAACGCGCAGAACAGGAAGCAGCTAGGTTAGCCTGCCAAGCCCTAAGTAAATCCGAAGAAATTAGTTGTTGAAAGAATTATTGTGAGCACATCATTAGAACTTCCAGAAATAGAGATCATTCGACGCGACCTTGAGCGCGACGTCGCAGGACGCAAAATAAAGAATGCGGAAATAGCTTCACTCACTCTCCTGCCTCGCTATAAAAGCCGCAAAGCCTTTACAGATTCGTTATTAGGTCAGAAAATTTATTCTGCTCGTCGTGCCGGCTTAGCCTTGGTTTTAATTATGAAAAATGATTACTTGGTGATGAAAATTGGGGATGGAGCTTTTTTTGAACGAGTGGCTGCTAAAGCAAAAGTTACAAAGGGAACCCAATTCACTATTAATTTTACTCAAGGCGGTCAGTTACGATTAGTTGATCCAGAAGGAAACTCTGAGATCTGCGTCGTACCCAGCGACGACCTTTTTGAAGAAATGCCTGAACTAACCGGTTTGGGCATGGATCCTATTGCTGATCCAATTCCCTTTCCTTCGTTTGCAGGTGCGGTGCTTGGGCGTTCAGTAGATTTGAAAGAATTACTCTGCGATGACGAAGTGATTTTAGGAGTAGGGGATATCTATAGCGATGAGATCCTTTTTGCTTCCGGGCTCAAACATGATCGAGCTAGCGATTCTCTGTCAACTCAGGAGATTCGACGCCTCCATCGAGCGCTAGTAGAAATAATTCATGATGGTCTCAGGTATAAGGGAACTCATTTAGAAGAGAGGCCGTTTAATGATATTTTCGGCGTTCCAGGAACATATCAGGAACACCTTGCCGTGTATGGCCGACATGGAGACCTTAGCCAGCGTAGTAGGGCGCCGATAAAACGGAAAAAATACAAAGGCAGATGGACATATTTCTGTGATACACAGGTTTGACGATCTAGGTTGATATTAAAAAATTTCCAGTTATACGCAGATAAATAACACCCATGTGATTTAGAAACGCTAGTGTCGTTTCTGGTGTTTCTAAAACGATTAACCATCAAAGGTTTTAAGTCTTTCGCAGATATTGCCGCGCTTGAAATGGAGCCCGGCGTAACTGTAGTTGTTGGGCCAAATGGGTCAGGAAAATCAAATGTGGTTGACGCCATTGCTTGGGTTCTAGGCGCACAAGCCCCTAGCGCGGTACGGGCACAAAAAATGGATGACATCATTTTTGCTGGTACAGCTTCAAGGCCAGCCCTAGGCCGGGCAGAGGTCTCACTGACTATAGATAACGAATCTGGCCTTCTTCCGATTGAATTCTCGGAAGTAACAATTACGCGAACACTTTTTAGAAGTGGCGATAGCGAATATTCTTTGAATGGTGCTCCATGCCGACTTCTCGACATTCAGGAGTTGTTGTCAGATGCTGGAGTCGGCCGTCAACAACATGTGATTGTTTCACAGGGCCAAATAGATGCAGTCCTCAATGCTCGTCCTGAAGAAAGACGAATGATTATTGAAGATGCTGCAGGGATTCTTAAATATCGCAAGCGAAAAGAGAAAGCAGAGAGACGTCTTTCTGCAACTGAAACCAATTCAAATCGACTTGGAGATCTTCAACGTGAGGTAAGACGCCAATTAAAACCTTTAGAACAGCAGGCGGAGGCAGCTCGCCGCCATGGTGATCTTATTTCAGAATTGACAGCCCTACGTTTGCATCGTGCCGCCAATGAATTGAGCGGATTAAAAGAACGAACACAAACGGAATCCAAACAAAGAGCAGATCTTGTACACCAAGAAACTGAAGTAAAAGGTAACCTCACACGACTAGACCAGGAAGTTGTCGCAGCAGAAACTGAATTGTCTGCCAGAGGTGGAGATGATTTAAGCGACCAACTAGTGCGGCATGAAGCATTACGTGAACGGGCTAAAGGACTACGGGGGATTCTTACTGAAAGGCTGCGGGGCATAGAAAGTGACCGAAAGTCCAGTAGCTCTTATCAGATTGTTCTTGACTTAGAGTCTGAGTTAGCACGGTCAGAAGCAGAACTTGCAGGACTGGAAATAGAAGTCGCTTCCTTTACTCCAGAGTCAGAGGAACTTTCTATTCTTGAACAGGATTTAGATGCAGAACGGAGTGCCTTTGATGCAAAATGGGGGGATGGTATACCAGTTTCTGAAGGCTTGGCATCTGAAGTAAGAGGCGAACTAAGTGTCCTTCGTTCTTCAGTGCAAAACCTTAAGTCAGAGCACAGCCGCGTGTCCGATCGCTTGTCTATTCTTGATGCTTCCTCTTCTCGCTTAGATACTGAAGCAAGAAAGCTTCGAGAGCTGCTTTCTGAAGGAGATGTAGTAGAGGAACCGCTTATAGTCGAAGTGGTAGAAATGGAGTCACAAGCAGCACGAAGTAGCACTGATCGGGATCAGGCGTCTGAAAGACTAGTGATGGCCGAAGCTGATTTACGGACGATTAGAGCTCGAGTTGAGGCTCTTGCATTGGCTTTAGATGAAGCGCGTTCAAAAGCAGGAGTTAACCATCTTGCAGATATCAATGGTGTACTTGGAACCCTGCTTGATCTAGTAGAAGTTGACGAAGGGTATGAGGCCGCTTTTGAAGCTGCTGCAGGCGAGGCTCTTGATGCAGTAGTTGTACAAGGAACAGATCAAGCCGTGAAAGCTATTGATGCGTTGAAGCGCGGAAATTTCAACGCAGCGGTTTTAAACCTTGAAGGTTTGACTTCTGATCTAACGAAACCGGCTATTGGAACTTCTATTCGAGAGCATGTAAGAGCACGTATCCCTGAGGTAAACCAGTTGTTAGATCGACTTCTTACCAAAGTTGCACTTATTACAGCCGGCAGTGCTACTGCAATTGACTTGGCCATCGCAAACCCCACGACAGTAATTGTTACTACGGACGGAGATCGGTTTGGACCTTCTGGTTGGAAGATAGGTGGAGATCGAGCTGGCGCTACAGGTGCGGCGTTAGCCGAAGCCGAAATTCGTTTAGTTGCAGCAGAGATGGAACGAACGGACGCTAAATCAGCATTTGAAGAAGCTGAGAAGCGAGCAAATGATTTTAATCAAGAAGTTAGTCGTTTAAACCAATCCCTTAATGACCATGACAACGAATTCACTGCAGCTGTAGAAGCGCTGCAACAGCTGCAATCTGAGCGACGCGAACTCGCCACTGAAATCAGCAATCTCCAGAATCGCGTTAGTGAAATAACTGGACAGCTAGAGACCGATCAAAGCCGAGTATCCGAGCTTGAAATCCGACTCGCAAGTCTTGAAGTGGATGAAGAGAAACAAAATGAAGCAGTTCATCGGATGGTTCAAGATCGCAACCAACTTGAGAAACGTGTGGCGGAACTAGCAAAAAAACGAACTGACCATGAGGTTCGATATGCAGATGCCACTGCCAGAAGAGTTTTAATAACTACAAGACTTAGTGATCAAAAAAATCAGTTATCAGCGTTAGAAGAAATGCATCAAGAAGCTTCAACTCAAAAAGATCAACTTGATAGACGCGAGGCTGTAAACCAAACTTTAGTGGAAGCTTTAGATCTCGAAGTTGAAAAGATAGAAGCAAAACTTGCCACTCTTCGAGAATTAAGAAAAAAACAGTCAGACCGTGTACAAGCGGCAGTAGTTCGACTTGACGGGATTCGTAGAGACCGTTTAGAAAGTGAACGTCGTCTATCTGAAATACGTGAACGCCAATCGCGACTTGAAATAGAGAGAGCGGAAAGCAGACTCCGTTTAGAGAACTTGACGTCAACGATACGAACAGAATTTGATAGAGAACCAGAGACGATACTCAATACTCCCGAACCAGAACTTCCAGCTGGAGTATCGTCCACGAATCGAATTTCAGAGTTAGAACATGACTTAAAAATTATGGGACCAATTAATCCTTTAGCTTTGGAAGAATTTGAAACTCTCAATGAGCGATACGAGTTCCTACAAGAACAGCTAGAAGACGTGCGTACGACGCGACGTGAATTACGAAAAGTAATTCGTTCAATAGATGAAGAAATTGTTCGAGTGTTCTCATCAGCGTGGGCAGAAGTTTCTGAACACTTCACTGACCTCTTTGGAAGTCTCTTTCCGGGGGGAACTGGATCTCTTCGGCTTACAGACACTTCTGACTTGTTGTCTACGGGAATAGAAGTAGAAGCACGGCCTTCAGGAAAGAATGTAAAAAAACTTTCACTTCTGTCTGGTGGGGAAAGGTCACTGACTGCTCTCGCATTCTTATTTGCTGTCTTTAGAAGTCGCCCTTCACCCTTCTATGTTATGGATGAGGTTGAAGCTGCACTTGATGACGTCAATCTTCACCGCTTCCTCGGCCTCGTTGCACAATTTAGAGATGATGCTCAACTTTTGATAGTCAGTCATCAAAAACGGACAATGGAGGCAGCAGATTGCCTGTACGGAGTCTCTATGGCGCCTGGCGGTTCATCACGCGTTGTTAGTGAACGTATTAGTGACGATCAGGCACCTATACAAGACCAATCCATGAAAGCCTCAACAAATACTTAGATTCTTCCTAAAGGCGACTATGACAAGTCCGTTTCACGTTGTACCGTCACATGTATGAGGATTCTTGTAGTAGATGATGAAATTGACTTAACAGAAGCGATTGCGAGAGGCTTACGTCGCCAAGGTTATGCAGTTGATACCGCAAATGACGGCGATGAAGCTATAGAAAAATCGTCTTATACGACTTACGACTTAGTTTGTTTAGACCTAACTATGCCTGGTATTGATGGTCTTGAGGTGTGTCAGATTCTTCGCAAAAACTCTCCTGAAGGAGTTATTCCACGCATACTGATGCTTACAGCTCGCGACACAATTGAAGAAAGAATTGCTGGCTTAGATGTGGGCGCTGATGATTATTTAGTGAAACCGTTTGCGTTTGATGAATTGGCAGCACGTATTCGCTCTTTACTACGTCGTGACGGAAATCGCAGCGGCGCTGTTCTACAGGTTGGTCCACTCATAATGGATACAGCACGTCACACCGTCAGCCGTGACGATCGAGTACTACATTTAACCGCAAAAGAATTTGCTGTTCTCCGTTATTTGATGTCTCGGCCAGGGGACGTTATTTCACAAGAAGATCTCTTAGAACATGTTTGGGACGAACATGCAGACCCCTTCACAAGTACTGTTCGAGTAACTGTGGGTACGCTCCGCCGAAAAGTCAACTTAGAAGGCGAAGAAGCACTTCTAGAAACAGTGGTAGGCCGAGGGTATCGACTGACAGAAGAGCCAAATCTATGAAAACTCAACGCTCTATTCCTCTTAGCGGGCTTCGTATACGCCTAGCATTTCTTTATTCAATACTTTTATTCGGTCTCGCATCATTAGGTGTAGGGATTATTTATTTGAGTCTCTCTGTCTCGCTATCAGATGAACCCATGTCACGAGATGCAGCATTTCAAATTTTGGGAGATGAACTAGGACAGTTAGCAGACACAACCACCGAAGAAGAGAATTCATTCAATCTTGTAGAGCAGCGCCAAACCCAACTTGTCGGTTTTGAACAGGCAGTTAACCAAAGAGCTCTTGACCAATTGAGATCTTATTCTGGATGGTCACTTCTAGCTCTCTTCGCATCAAGCATGCTCATCGGATGGTATGTATCAGGATTGGTTCTTCGCCCAATTGGAAGGATTACTTCCGTAGCTCGAGAAATACAAGCAACAGATCTATCACGACGAATTGAATTAGGAGGTCCTGCGGATGAGTTACGCGATCTCGGAGACACCTTTGATCAAATGCTTGATCGCCTTGATCAAGCATTTGAAGGACAAAGACATTTTATTCAAGAGACCTCTCACGAGCTTAGAAACCCTTTAGCTGTAATAAGAGCAAATCTTGATGTTGTACTAGGGGATCCAAACACGACCCTAGAAGAGTTTCGACTTTCAGGTGAAGTGGCGAGTCGAGCTGCAATAAGAATGTCAGCTCTAGTGGATGATTTACTGCTGCTGGCATATCACGAAAGACGCGACACCCATCGCGAGCCGATTCTTCTTTCACAGGTAATCACCGAGACAGTTGAAGATTTTTCTGCATTTGCTAAAAGAAATAATGCTTTTTTGACGATAGATATGACTCCAGAAATCAAAGTAATAGGAGATGCGGCAGCATTACGGCGGGCTTTAGCAAACTTATTAAGCAATGCTATACGTGTCGTAGGTTCAGGCGGGGAGGTCAGAGTTCTTGGTGGTCAAGACACAGAACAAGTTTGGGTTTCTGTTGAGGACAATGGTCCTGGATTATCAGCGGAAGATCTTGATCGCGTATTTCAACGTTTTTGGAAAGGGCAGGGAACTGGAGTTAAAGAATCTGGTCGTTCAGGATTAGGCTTAGCTATTGTGCGGCAAATAGTTGAGGGACATGGTGGGCAAGTCACGGTTCGTTCACAACTGGGAAGCGGCGCAACCTTTACTATCTGGTTACCACGGTACATCGCTGCTTAGTTGCTGCTTATTTTTGATCTTATTTGTCTAAGTTGTAGTTATGGAAGAAATGGAAGCGCAAGAAATCGCGACAGAGGAATCTTTGGATAGAAGTGAGGCAGAAGACGAATTGGCCTCACAAGAGGCGCAGATCAGCGATAGAGACGCTGCTAGAAGTTCTTTAAGGTTAGATCAGAAACAAAAAATTATCCTCAAAACCCTCGCAGCATTCTTACTTCTAGCTCTGGGCGTTGTGCTTGGAGGATTATTTATCTACTTGAATGAAGACGACGTGTCGACCCCGGTATCTCAAATTAGTTTTCAATTAGGAGAAGCGCCTGTCCAGAGCCCCGGTGAAGAACCAGTGGTGGCTGTAGCTAAAGCAGTTTCTCCATCTGTTGTTTTAGTAGAGATCCCAGGCTTAGGTCAGGGTTCCGGAATTATTCTTGACTCTGAAGGACATATAGCGACAAATGGGCATGTAGTAGATCAAGCAGAATCAGTCTTAGTCACTCTTTCAAATGGTCGAAAAATTGAGGCTGACGTTATTGGTTCGGATATTCGACGAGATGTCGCTGTCGTGAAACTCATCGACACAGTTCCGGATCTAACTCCCGCAGTATTTGCTCCAAGCGACGATATTCAAGTGGGACAATTAGCAGTTGCTGTCGGAAGCCCATTTGATCTCTCACAAACTGTTACGTCAGGAATTGTCAGTGCGCTTGGTCGTGTTGTCTCATCTTATGGATGTGAAGTGGGAGGTTTTGATAGTGCTGAATGTGCTGGCATTTCAACAATTCAAACAGACGCACCAATAAATCCCGGAAATTCAGGCGGCCCGTTAGCAGATAGATACGGGCGAGTCATAGGAATGAATACCTTGATTTATACGGGGGGAATTGTCGAAGGAAATGTGGGAGTTGGATTTGCTTTGCCCAGCGACACGGTTGTTTTAGTCTCTCAGCGGCTTATAGCCGGCGAACCTGTTGGAACAGCATGGCTCGGTATCCGAGGAGAGTCGCCTGATGATGGTCGAGGAGGAGCGATCATCATAGAACTAACACCGGGTTCGCCAGCTGACCTAGCAGGGCTGCAAGTCGGAGATCTAATTATTGCTTCTGAAGGGCGGCCAATAATCACAATGGAATCGTTACGCGCCGACATCCAACTTCGATTACCTAGTATGACAATCACTCTTGATTATGAGAGAGACGATGTTCTTTCTAGCACCGAAGTCACCTTAGGAGACTTAGATAAGTTTCTTGCAGAGCCGCAACAAGACTAAAAACCACTAATTCTCAATCAATACTGCAGGTAGAATCAGAGCTCTATGAACTTTATGCGTCGTTTAGGAAAAACTCGGGCACCCTTCGCAGCCAATTTTTCAAAAGTCCGATCACGAACTGAGATAGATGAAAATATTTGGGAAGATCTAGAAGAGACTCTTTTGCTGGCAGATGTTGGACTAAACACAACTGAAAGAATGATAAATAAGGTTCGTCAGATATCACGCGAAGAAAAAATTACTGATCCTGAAGGCATTTTGATAGCTCTTCAAAAGGAGATGAAGGAATCACTAGAAACATCAGACAGGGAACTAAATCAAGCATCTTCGCCAAGTGTTTGGTTGTTCGTTGGTTTGAATGGAGTTGGCAAAACGACGACAATAGGAAAAATTGCTAATCAGAAAAGGTCCTCCGGGAAAAAAGTAGTTCTCGCAGCAGGGGACACGTTCAGAGCCGCAGCCGTTGAACAACTAGAACAATGGGCTGAACGTTCTGAATCAGTAGTTGTAAGTGGTTCTGAGGGAGCGGATCCAAGTTCTGTTGTCTTTGATGCCGTTGAACATGCAGCGTCAAAAGGTGCAGATCTCGTACTCGCAGATACCGCTGGACGGGTACACACTAAAAGCAATCTTATGGAAGAGCTTCAAAAAATTCGTCGAGTTGCAGAAAAAGGGGCTGGAACCGTAACTGAAACCTTGCTTGTACTAGATGCCACTACCGGGCAAAACGGTTTAATACAAGCAAGACAATTTACGGAAGCAGCAGAAGTTACTGGTGTCGTACTAACTAAACTTGATGGAACCTCACGCGGAGGAATCATATTTGCCATACATGAGGAACTAGGAATCCCTGTGAAGTTAATTGGAGTAGGTGAAGGAATTGAGGATCTTCATCCCTTTGATCCGAATGAGTTCGTAGACGGCCTTTTTGAAACGACTTAAGAAACATGTTTGAAACCCTTACAAACCGTTTTGACGGGATAATAAAAAAAATACGCAGTAAAGGACTTCTAGGACCAGAAGAAATTGAAGAAGTTTTAAAAGAAATACGTGCAGCTCTTCTTGACGCAGATGTCAACTTAAAAGTAGTCCATTCATTTCAAGAAAGAATCCGAGTTCGAGCTCTCGGAGAAGAGGTGAGTGGAGTACTGAACCCTGGTCAGCAAATCGTCAAGATTGTTTCAGAGGAACTAACAAACATTCTTGGCAGAGAAGCAGTCAAAATCACTTTTGCTTCTAAACCTCCCACGATAGTAATGCTCGCTGGATTACAAGGATCAGGAAAAACCACGACGGCCGCCAAACTCGCAAAATGGTTTAAAAGCCAAGGGCGAAACCCACTACTTGTAGCTGCTGATTTAGCTCGTCCTGCTGCTGTTGATCAATTAAAGACATTAGGTTCCCAAGTTGAGGTTCCGGTCTTCAGTGAGATGTCAGATCCGGTGGCCGTAGCAAAATCTGGACTAGAAGAAGCTCGACGGTTGGGGCGAGATGTCGTGATATGTGACACCGCAGGACGACTCACAGTTGACGAGTCCTTGATGAAAGAGATCGGTGAGATTTCAGAGGCGATTTCTCCTCACTACACGTTCCTTGTTGTTGATGCCATGATTGGACAAGAGGCGGCATCAATCGCTGAAACATTCCATGAGATCATTGAGTATGAAGGAATTATTCTCACGAAACTTGATGGAGATGCACGCGGAGGAGCAGCTTTATCTATTAGCGAAGTTGTAGGTAAGCCTGTAACTTTTGCATCCAACGGAGAAAAGATTGAAGATTTTGAAATTTTCCATCCCGATCGTCTCGCTAGCCGCATTCTTGGAATGGGCGACATTGAAACTCTTATAGAGAAGGCAGAAGAGACTTTTGAAAAAGAGAAATCTCAAGAAGCCATGGAAAGGATGCTTCAAGGAACTTTCACTCTTGATGACTTCCTTGATCAACTTCACCAAATAAGAAAAATGGGCCCCATTAGCAGTGTGATGGGGATGGTGCCCGGGGTGGTGCAAACCGGACAGCAGTTAGATGAAGAAACCGAAGAAAGAAGAATTAATAGGTTAGAAGGCATCATCCATTCAATGACTTCGCTGGAAAGAGCAACTCCAGAGATTATTGATGGTTCGCGGCGAAGCCGAATTGCACAGGGGAGTGGTACGCAGCCATCTGAAGTTTCGCAGCTTGTAAAACAGTTTCGTGAAATGAAAAAAATGATGAAGAAAGCCCCTAAAGGGCCAAAAGGTCGCAAATCAAAGAAGCAAAAAAATCGACAAAAAGGTGGGAGAACATCAAATCCACCAATCAAAAAGGGACTTTCTCTCCCTGGATTGGGAGATGATCAGGCAAAAGAAAAACTAAAAAATTTAGATTTGAGCGATTTTGACTTCTCATAAATCTAGATATGTGCCAAAAAGGCTGGAAATCTGTTCATAATCGGGCAGACTGTTTCTCCGACTAGGTGCGTATCATTAGTACCAAGAAATTAAGCCACATCGATTGAGTGGCACGAACAAATAGAGAGAGAGCCACTGTGGCTGTAAAACTTCGCCTTATGCGAATGGGAAAAAAGAAACAACCGACCTACCGAGTGGTAGCTGCAGATTCGCGCAAAGCACGAAATGGCAGATTTATTGAAGTAGTAGGTTTTTATGATCCTCGTCAAGACCCATCAGTAATTGAAATAGAGACTGAACGAGCAGTGCACTGGCTGCAGCATGGCGCACAGCCTTCTGAACGAGTCAAAAAATTACTTCAAATATCTGGTGCATGGGAGACCTTCTCTGGTGAAGCCTTCGTTCCACCTGAACCAAAAGCAAAGAAAAAAGAAGAGGCTGCTGAAGAGGTAGTTGAAGAGGCTGCTGAAGAGGTAGTTGAAGAGGTAGTTGAAGAGGCTGCTGAAGAGGTAGTTGAAGAGGT